>Ga0206991_10021_pt1 | contig 39793 bp, 29 predicted proteins | sample Alteio_BWMinCont_9_FD_153286 | JGI IMG/M metagenome (GOLD analysis project Ga0206991, IMG submission 153286) | Enriched cells from forest soil in Barre Woods Harvard Forest LTER site, Petersham, Massachusetts, United States -... | ecosystem: Environmental > Terrestrial > Soil > Temperate forest >...
AGCCAATTGGCGTGCCCTTCGCCCTTGCGCCGGCCATAACCGGGCTCAGCCAGACATCGGGACCGATAGGAGCCGCAATCAATGTCACCGGGACAAACTTCGGGACGACACAAGGGAGCAGCACGATCACGTTCAACGGGACTGTGGCTGCAACGACGAGCTGGAATGCAACGAGCATCATAGCCATCGTGCCAACCGGTGCGAATACCGGCCAGGTGATTGTTACGGTGAACGGCGTCCCCAGCAATGGCGTCGACTTTGCCGTGATCTTCGCCAACGTAACGCTCACGCTCAGTCCGAAGCGCGCGGCAGTGACCCTCTCTCAAACCCAGCAGTTCGCGGCTACTGTTTTCAATGATCCGCAAAACGTTGGAGTAAGCTGGTCGGTCGATGGAGCCACCGGCGGCAACACTACTGTAGGCGCCATATCTTCGACAGGGCTGTTCACTCCGGGCACACAATCGGGGCCGCACACAGTGAGCGCCACAAGCAATGCCAATCCCTCCGTCAGCACATCCGCGACAATTGCCGTGACCGATCTGACCGGAGTATTCACGTATCACAACGATGTTGGGCGGACGGGACAGAATTTGCAGGAATACGCGTTGACCCCAGCTACCGTGAATTCGTCCGCGTTCGGAGCGCTGTTCGCATGCCCGGTCGACGGATTCGTTTATGGACAGCCGTTGTATGTCGCCAATGTGAATTTGGCGGGCCAGAAGCGGAATGTAGTCGTTATCGTGACGGAACATGATAGCGTCTACGCGTTTGACGCAGATTTCCCTGGGTGCCTTCAACTGTGGCAGGACAATTTCCTTTCGCCGGGAGTAACTACAGTCCCACCGGAAGACACAGGCGAAACTAATGATCTCGTTCCCGAAATCGGTATCACCTCGACGCCCGTTATCGACCCGGCCACGAACACAATCTACGTTGTGGCAAAGACAAAGGAAACGATTGGTTCGGACTGTTCCACCGACAACCCTTGCTACGTACACCGGCTGCATGCCTTGGATCTGGTCACGGGAGCAGAAAAGTCAGGAAGTCCGGTCGTGCTCGCGGCGGCCGATTTTGTGCCCTTATTCCATCTCCAGCGACCTGCGCTGCTGCTCAACAATGGAACAGTTTACGTCGCTTTTGGCTCGCACGGGGATAACAACTCCTGGCAGGGCTGGCTGATGGCTTACGATGCTGCGACACTCGGACAGCAGTGGGTTTGGTCTTCCACCGATCCAACGAGCGGAAATAATGAGGGTGCCATTTGGGGCGCAGGAAACGGCCCGGCCGCTGACACAAGTGGAAACATCTACGTGGAAACTGGCAATGGCTACTTTGATGGAACCAATAATTTTTCTGACTCTGTCATCAAACTCAGCCCAGCAGGGACCTTACTCGACTATTTCACTCCCTTCGATCAGGACGTTATGCAACAGAACGACATAGATTTGGGTTCATCCGGACCAATTATCCTCCCGGACGCGGTCGGGTCGAGTGCGCACCCTCACCTGATGATTGCGAGTGGAAAAGTGGGTGTGGTTTATCTCTTGGATGCGGCTGCGCTGGGCCAATATGACGCCGCAACGAATCATGACGTGGGGGAAGTGAGCGTCGGATTTAATACCACTGACATCGTCTCTGGCTTCTTTGGTCAGCCAGCGTATTGGAACGGGAACATATTCACAGTTATCGTGGGAGATTCCCTCCGGCAATATTCCATTTCCAACGCGACCCTCTCAACGGTCTCCAATTCGAATTCGAGCAACACATTTGACTTCCGCGGCGCAACCCCCACCGTATCCGCGAGCGGCGCAACAAACGGAATCGTCTGGATCGCAGACATTACAGGCTACCAGTCCGATGACGCCGTCATTTTGAATGCATACGATGCGACCAATGTCTCAAACTGGCTTTACAGCAGTCCGGCGAGCGGACCGGGAGCGGCAGCAGTTTCAAGCAAGTTCACCGTGCCAACGATCGCCAATGGAAAGGTCTACGTCGGCGGCCAATATGGATTTACGGTGTTCGGGCTGTTCCCAAACTAAGTCCACGATAACTCATTGTCGAATCTGCATGTGGCCGTTCGGAGACTGCCTGCAGTGGTCTGCCCCACCTAGGCTGAGTGTTTTTGGATCGATCACTTGAGCGGCCTGGCAGAACTAGCCAGACGTCGAAACGCCGAGGTTTCATTTCTTACTATAAACGGCGGCGCACCCATTGCCTTGTGGGGCCCAAAACGCCAGAATCGGGTCCGTCGAGAGAATCATTCCTGGAACGACTGTATGAGGAGCCATCGCTAATGACACCTACTACTCCAGAGCTAAAAGCGATCGTGGAGCGCTTGGCAAAGCTGGAACGGCAAAACCAAACACTGAGAGCGGTCAGCATGATTGCCCTCATCACCCTCGCTGCCGTTGTTTCGATGGGCCAAGCGGTGCCTACATCTCACGTCGTCGAAGCGCAGAAGTTCGTTCTGAAGGACGCTAACGGGAATGTGCGCGGCTGGATGGGAGTCGTTGGAAACGGATCAGAGTTGACGCTGGGAAACTCGAATGCGCAGCCAATGTTGAGACTGCTGGTCAGCACGGATGCAAGCGACCTGCACTTTTTTGGAAGTCACACCAGCGGAATCAACATTGGCGTCGATTCTGCCATACCCTCCTTGTCAATAGCAGGTGGCGAAGGTCATGGACGAGCAGGAATTACCTTTGCAAAGGGTGGGCCTGCCCTGTCCTTGCAGGATGAGAACAAATTTTCCACCGTTATTGGAAAGACTGAACTCGGGATACAGACCAAGGGCCAGCCTCCTTCCACTTCGGCAGCATCGGTCGTGCTCTTCGACGGCAACGATAAAGTTATCTGGCACGCACCTTGAGTTCGCCTCGGTATCTGGCAATAGCCTGCGGGCTTCCTCCTCTCAGCATTCGTATTAGCGCGTCTCGACTAACATGAAACGGTAACGGCGGGTCGCATGTGCGAACCCGCCATCACCAACTTGTAGGAGCCGGTCATTTTTGACCGATGAAGAGTTCCGGATCTGACGGGCTCGTCCCCGTGGACATGAACACAATCTTTGATCCAGAGACGACAAATCCCAATACTCCGCCGTTATTCGGGTCGGTTGAGGTAACTGTCAACTTGCCCGCGGGGGAAGAAGTTACGGAGTAGGAGAAATTGATAGTACCCGAGTCTATCGAGTTCGGGGACTGCTCATCGACGGTCACCGCAAGCGCGCTGAGACCATCGAAATTGGCGATCCCACTGTCAAACGAAGCCCCTGCTGTTGGCGCCCCGCCTCCGAAGAAAAACGGCCCCGAAAGGGAGGCATTGTTGAAAGGGCCGCCGGTCTGCTGCTGGACGTAACCAAAGGCAACCTTATTATCCGTGCCCACGAGAAATGCGGAATCGGTGCCAATCAGGTACAAGACTCCGCCGCTACCCGATATCGTCGCCCGGCCATTCGTGGCGATGGTGACGGAGCCCGAGACGGGCTGGTCAATGAGGGTTCCATTGTCATTTACCTCCTGGTCTCCCGTATCTGCTCCATTTGTGGTGAATTGGACTTGGCCGACAAGAGTACCGTTCCCGCCGTTGGAGGGGTCAATTGCCGTCTCGTAGTAGACGTACGCCTTGTTGTCCAATGAAGTTTGTGTGTAGCTCGTTGTGGTTTGCTTGCGATTTTCGCCGCTAATGATCGGCGTCGTTAGGCTGAGCGCGTCGGTCGTCATCGAGAGGATTTCGGACGAATTCACCATATACAGAACAGAATGGGTGCCGCTCGAAAAGGCCGCCGTCCCCCGGCCCGTTGTTGGGTCAATGCTGTATGTTGCGGAACCGGTTGTGTCATTCGAATCGAGCGTGCCGTTATCGTCTGTGTCTCTGTCATAGTTGCCGAGATTTCCCGCGCCGTCTGCATGGTAAATTCCGGCAACAGCAGTGCGCCCGCCGACGCTGTCAATTCCTTGTAAACCGAATGCGTAATTGCCGCTGAAGGCGCTTGCAGCGAAGGATGTTGGGTCCTGTTTCATCAGGACGCCCTGAACCCGCTGACCGTTGCCGGTATTGTCGTCGAAGCGGACGATATTTCCTTGCGTCGCATGGTTCGAGCCGTCCAGTGTTCCCACCGCAAACCGGTAGGTGGCGACACCGCCATTGGAGTTCGCCAATACCAGGCAGCCGCGGTTATCGGGGCCCACCGAATAGGAACTTCCGGCGGACACAACCGACAATCCAATCGTGGGGCCGTTAGTGCGATTGAAATCCAACAAGCCGCCGGTGATATTCCCGTTGCCGTCGGCTGTGAAGCTGCCAATGAAAGCGCTGTAGCCTTGAGTAGCGATACCCCCTTGCAGAAGGAACGCGTATTGCCCGTTCAGGACGCTGTTATTGCCCGTGCCGCACGTTCCGTCGGCGATATTAAACGTAAACCCGTCCGAGGACCCGTTATCGACCGAGGTCGCCAAAATCATAGGCACCTTAGCAAGAGTAGGAACCGACGAGGGGGGCGTATAAGGAATCGAGGCGGTGACCGCCAAGCCGTTCCTGGTGTATGTCGGCGTTCCCAGCGTTCCACACGCGGGTTGGCAATCGCTACCGCCCGAGGTCAGTGTCCAGTTGACCGTCTTGCTGCTCCCGGTGTCATTGCCTAGATTCGCCTGGATGGTTATTGCCGCCCCGCCAGTCAGCGCCGAGTCCAATCTGGTGTTATTAGGGATGGTGAGGAAATCTTGCGGGTTTTCGAATAGGCTACACTCATCGCATCCGAGGCGGAAGGCAGTTGAGGCGAGCTTCGTGTTGTCCGCCTTCGAAACCGCCAAAATCATCGGGCGATCATACGGCTGGTTCGGTATCGACGACGGAGGCGTATAGGTGAACGATATGGTCGACCTTGTTCCGTTGTTGGTCTGTGTAGGCGTCGATATTGTCCCGCAGATCGTGCCTCCACCGCCGTTGCTCGGGCAGGCATAACCGCTGGCCAAAAGCTCAATTGTGGCGCCAGCGTTCCCCGAATCATTGAAGACCCTGACGGTCATGTTCATCGCCGGTTGTCCAGGACCAAGTATTGGTCCCAGGCCGTTAATCGTCACGAGCCGCGTCCCGGCTGGATTGACGCCGAAATTAAGGGTGGAGGTAAAAGACCCGGCAAGGCTCGAAGACACGGTGAGAGTCACAGTGGTAGTTGCTCCGACGCTTGAGGGCGGCGTGTACGGCAGGGTATAGCTGCCCGAGCCTGACGTCCCCGAGACGCTCCCAAACGTTCCACAAGTGGCATCGCAGGGATTCGAGCCCAAGGTTGGAGTGAAGGATAAGACGTCGCCGGCGCGATCGTTGCTGACTGTAATACTGATATTTTCCTGAGCGGCACCGGCAAACACCGGCCCTGGAACAGCCACTTGGACAGACGGCACGCCCGCAACAACCGTGAAGGCCGCTCCATTGCTCGCAACTCCGCCAACGGTTACGACGATGTTGCCGGTCGTCGCACCCATGGGCACATTGAGGGTGATACTCGTAGCGCTCCAGATGTTTGCTGCAGCCGAGACACCGCTGAACGTAACCGTGCTGCTGCCTGGCGTCGTCCCGAAGTTCGCTCCAATAATGGTGACCGTATCTCCGACCGCTCCAGAAGTCGTGCTCAGGCTCGCGATCGTCGGCGCCGTACTGAGGTTCGAGCCAGTCGGTACCTCACCTGGCGTATCCCCGTTTGTACCCCATTGCTGCGCAAGCGGTGTGCCCGGATTGCCGCTCGGGATGATGTACCAAGTTCCGGTCGAGGGACGAAAAACCGCCAAATCCGTCTTCCCATCCCCGTCGTAATCGCCCGGGACTGGAACATCCCCGTTTGTGCCCCATTGCTTGACTATCGGAGAGCCCGGGGTGCCGCTCGGAATGATGTACCAGGTCCCGCTTGAGGGTCGCCACACGGCAAAATCCGTCTTCCCATCCCCGTCGTAATCGCCCGGGACGGGAATATCCCCATTTGTGCCCCATTGCTGTGCGATCGGAGAGCCTGGATTGCCACTCGGGATGATGTACCAAGTCCCACTGGAAGGCCGCCAAACGGCAAAGTCCGTCTTTCCATCCCCGTCGTAATCCCCCGGGACTGGAACATCCCCATTTGTGCCCCATTGTTTGACAATCGGAGAGCCTGGATTGCCACTCGGGATGATGTACCAAGTCCCCGTCGATGGACGAAACACCGCGAAATCCGTCTTTCCATCCCCGTCGTAATCCCCGGGCACCGGAATGTCTCCATTGGTGCCCCATTGCTGGGCGATCGGAGAGCCTGGGTTGCCACTCGGGATGATGTACCAAGTCCCCGTCGAGGGACGAAACACCGCGAAATCCGTCTTCCCATCCCCGTCGTAATCCCCGGGCACCGGAATGTCTCCGTTGGTGCCCCATTGCTGAAAAATTGGAGTTCCAGGATTGCCGCTCGGGATGATGTACCAAGTCCCTGTCGAGGGACGAAAAACCGCCAAATCCGTCTTCCCATCCCCGTCAAAGTCACCCGGCGTCGCCCTGCGCGCGTATGCCGTTGTGCAACAGAGCAGTGCGATACCAAGGATAGTGGCATATGAGAATGCCAGCTTGCGGACAACGTTGTAGAGGTCTTCACACATGGGCCGAGCGCTCATCCTATAATCCTCCGTGTAGGAACTATTACGTTCGAAAATGTTGCGATTCATTACACAATTATGGTCCTACGCTCGCCCAGGGGAGTAGGTTCGATGGTGTAAGGAATTGTAGCCAAATGGAGTTCTTCCATTTTTTGACTTTGAGCACTGCGCCTTCTTGCGGCCATCGTCCGGAACATGGTTTATCACTCTCCGATGGGTTTCTGGATCGGCACATCGCCGTTAGTTCCCCATTGGGTAAAGGTGGAGGTTAAGGGTGCCGACGACGGAATGACATACCAAGCTCCGTTAGAGGGCCTCCACACAGCAATGTCCGCCTTCCCATCGCCGTCGTAATCCCCCGGTACAGCGACGTCGCCGCTGGTACCCCACTGTTTACCAATCGGAGTTCCCGGATTGCTGCTGGGGATGATGAACCAAGTGCCACTCGAGGATCGCCACACAGCGAAATCCGCCTTCCCATCGCCGTCGTAATCCCCGGGCACCGGAATATCTCCGCTGGTGCCCCATTGCTGACTAATTGGTGTTCCGGGGTTGCTGGTGGGGATGATGAACCACGTGCCACTCGAAGGACGAAATACGGCGATGTCCGTCTTCCGGTCACCATCGTAATCCCCGGGTACTGGAATGTCTCCGCTGGTGCCCCATTGCTGCGCGATTGGAGTGCCCGGATTGCTGCTCGGGATGATGAACCAAACGCCGGTTGAGGGCCGCCACACCGCGATATCGGTCTTCCCGTCGCCATCGTAATCGCCGGGTACCGGAATATCTCCGCTGGCGCCCCATTGCTGAAAAATTGGAGTTCCGGGATTGCTGCTCGGGATGATGTACCAAGTCCCAGTCGAGGGTCGCCACACGCCAATATCGGCTAGTCCATCTCCGTCGAAATCTCCGCGCAACGGCACGTCTCCACTGGTGCCCCATTGCTGGACAACGGAAGTATTCGGATTGCTGCGGGGGATGATGAACCACTGCCCGGTCGAGGGTCGCCAAACACTCACGTCGGCGAAATGGTTGAACGCGATGTTATATCCGATTACATCAAGAGCCCTCACTTCCGGAGAGCTAACGGTCAGCGAAGGAGAGGCGCTGAAGTTAGTAAATGCGTCCTGCACTTGCGACGGCGTATGCATAATCCAGTCGCCGTAGTCCCCGCCATTGTCGCAGTTATTGAACTGATCCAGGTTGGTGGTACCGCCGTCGATCGAGAAGAAGGACGCCGGGGTGCTGCTGCAAGGGTTTGTGGTAGAGGAGTTCGCAGCGTAGCTCCGGACGCCAGAACTAGCCCAGCGAAAGAGGTCCTGAATCCAAGGGTCCGCCGTGTCGCCATTGAGCGCAGAGCCCAAACCGAGAACTTCGTCGATCTCATGCTCTACCACCGCCGTCAGGGCGCTGTGGGAGTTGGCCAGTGTCACGTTTAGACCGATGCACCCAGACCCGGTAAAAGTCGGACATGGGCTGCCCCCAACATTGAACGACTGTTCGGCCGTATTGAGCCCAATGGCTCTGCCACTAGGGGATTTCACAAGGACATCCGTGCCGCCGTTTATCGGGTTGGTAGAGCTGCTCGGTGTGTTAGCGAGCGCAGTCGCATCATCGGGGCTCGTTGCATTGGTCCCTAGTGCCGTGCGGTATGATTCGTAAGACACCGGAAAGACAAAGAAGGTACTCTGTCCCAACCCACTGCCCATCTTATAAAAGTAGATGTTAACTGTAATGTTCGTACTGAACGTATCTTCGTAATAGGCGATGGCATTTTTGATGACGGTTTGAGTGGCAGCATCGATGCTGGCGTCAAATGTTGGGATGATGGTCAGGCCGGGCCCGCTTGCGTTGGCTTGGGAGGTCAGCACCGGAGACGGAGAAAGCGGCCCGAGAACGACAGTGGAGAAGGCGATGCCCGCGCTCGCCGGCGGAATAGTTGATAACTCGCCCGGTGTCATTCCCCTTTCACTTGTAGCGCGGGAATTACCGACGGGTTCCTGGGCGAAGGCGGAAAGGCTATCCATGACCAACAGCAACAGAACCCCGCAGAAGACGATCCTCGCAAGCTGCGAGTGCGAAACGATCCTGTAGGAGAGGGACGTGCACGGTGGGCGACGGAGCCGAGGGCCGGGTCCCATGGTCTCTCCTTTGCCACTGCGTTGCCTTGGCTGATTGGCCAGTTGCCAGGCGTATTTCGCTGGCGCCTACGGCAAAGTCAAATCCACTTCCGTGCATTCACCGGGGACAAGGGTAATGCCTCTCGGGTTCTTACGGATAACTACATCCAATCCCCGAGGGAGACCGCAACTTATACATAGAATCCTGTAGTGTCAAGACTCAGTACTTCGATAGCCAGAATCCCAAAGCCTTTACGATTTGGGCGCAGGAATGATTTTGCGGATCTGCTGATCTGCTCCGAGCTTTACCCATAGCTGCCGAGGGGCTTGAGCGAAGATCGTGGATGCCAGTGCAACGCCAATGAGCACTCGGTTAAGATCTAACGCATCGTCCGCTAGCCTCTGATCAGCAGAGTCATCATGATACCTAGGAGCGCAGTGACTGCGGCAATGGGGCACGAAACGGAGATATTCCCGTGCATGGCGATTACGACGTTGACGGGAAGACGGATATTGCCGTCTGGCGACCTTCGAACGGAACTTGTTGCGTCATCCCTTCAGTGGCGCCGGGAACCCCTACGGCCACCCAACGGGGTACCAGTGGCGATGTGCCGATCGTGAAACCGATCGGACAGTGAAGCACCACGCAAGCATCTGTCAGTGGCGACGGTTTGGTGTGGGCCAGCCCAATTGGCTAGCCCACCCAGACCGAAGGCGCATGTCTCCGCCCGCTTACGGGACGTAGGTAGTCTGCTCCTGCGCGGTATTTCCATCGGCATCCTGAACCTGAACAGACCAGTTGTAGATCGTACCCGCCGTGAGACTGGAGCTGGAAGCTGAGCCGTCCACGTCGAACACCACGCTGGTCTGGGAGCTTGGGATACCATTACTATTGTTTCCCCCGGAATAACACCAGTTCAGGAAAGCCCCATTTTGATTGTTCACACATACGCTATAGGTGTAACTGGCTGGCGGCGACGCGGGCGCGGCCCAACTGAGTTGCGGCACCGTTCTGGAATGGGGGGCACCTGTATTCATTGTTAGGCTTTGTGGAAATGAAGTCAGCACGGCAGTGATGCTTGCTGAGATGGTTTGGGTCGTTCCATCGGAGAATTTCACCAGAAATTGATAGGTGTCCCCAACCGTTGGAACAGCACCGTTCAGAAAGCTTGGAGTCTGCATATTGCCATTTGAGTCCACGCTCATGTCGTACGGCTCTGGGACATTCGGACCGGAGAATAGGACCGCGGAAACCGGGCGTTGGACTCCCCAATTTATACCCAAGTTCAGACTGTAATTGTCTACGCTGCCGTTGAACTGCTGGTGATTGGTCGAGACCAGAGGCGTCGCGGCGGCCCCACTGAGAGTGACGTTCCCAATCGTCGAGCCGCTCACTGTGATTGAAGGAGGGTTACTATTTCCGCTAGCGTTGCTGATGTCTCCTGTATCGATCTCGCCGTTGTTGTTCATATCGATGATCGCAAAGTTGCTGTAAGTGCCGGCTGGGACCCCCGACACGCTGTACGCCTGTGGGCTCACGGGGCTCGCAATACGCGCCACAAAAACGCCGTTGTCGCCAAACACGCCGACAAACAACGGCCCGGTAGGAGTTCCAGGGAAGGTGACCGTGCCGGAAACAATGTTGGCCCCCGTTGTAGCTCCAATCGTTATTGGGCCAATCACGCTCGACGCCGGGCTTTCCCCGTTGGTGTTCAGCGCGGATAACTTGAAATATGTCGGACCGTTTGTGAAGCCCCAGGGAAAGAAGACGTTGTTTCCGTGGCCCTGCGCGGTAAAGATAATAGGTGTGCCGTTCGAGGCGTTAACGTCCGTACCCACGTAAAGCTTATAGGAGGTTGCGATCTCTTCTCCATTCGTATCGTAAGCCCCCTTGTACTGCACGACCGCCATGCGGTCTCCCGGAGCGATACCTATGTTGGTCGGTGTGACGGGAGAAGGCGGTGTGCGGTCACTGATTGTTATGTTGACTCCCGTAACATTCGCGCTGGTAATCGTAACCGTGGATGAGCTCCCGGCCGGATTCGAAGAATTTACCTGCCCGGTACCGAGAGTATCAACCTCTGCAAACACGGTATAGCTTCCGCTTCCACAGCACCCGCCTCCCTGGAGACCTCTAACCGTGTACGAACCATTCGGAGAAGCGATAGCCGTTCCCGCAACGGCACTACAACCCCCGCAGCCGTTCGGGAGAACGCGGATAAAGGTGGTACCGGTCTGTAAGCCCCCGTAACTCACCGTCCCCGAAATGCTATAGGAAGTCACTGCAGACGAAGCGGTGAAATTCTGTGCGATGTTTGAGTTAACGTCAATCGTGGGAGCCGCGGGACTATAAGTGTAGCCCGCCAAAGAGGGGGTGATGGTGTACGTTCCCGCCGCCAGATTTGCAAAGCTGTAATTCCCGCCCGCATCGGTGGTGGTATTGGCACCGCCCGTAATTGTTATGGTCACCCCCGAGACCCATGGCCCGGTTACGGTCCCAGAAAGAGTGCAGTTCGTTGTACAAGCCGGAGTTACCGTGAAGGGCAATCCATTGCTGGTCTGCCCGCCCACAGTCACGATCACGTTCCCCGTAGTTGCACCGGCCGGCACGGTCGCCGTAATGCTCGTCGAAGTCCATGAACTGGCTGCTCCGGCTGAAGTTCCGTTGAAAGCAACTGTGCTGGCCCCTTGTGTGGTGCCGAAGTTTGAACCGCTGATCGTGATCGAAGCGCCAATCGCTCCGGAAGCCTGGCTGAGGATTGTGAGGCTCGGTCCAGCGGAGTTCGCGCTAATCGGCTCACCACTTGGCGCATCACCATTGGTGCCCCATTGTTGGGTCACAGGACTGCCCGGATTGCTGCTCGGGATAATGTACCAAGTCCCACTCGAGGGCCGCCAAACCGCGAAATCGGTCTTTGCATCGCCGTCGTAATCCCCGGGTACGGGAATATCTCCGTTGGTGCCCCATTGCTGAGCGATCGGACTGCCGGGGTTGCCGCTCGGGATGATGTACCAAGTTCCCGTTGACGGACGAAATACCGCGAAGTCGGTCTTCCCATCGCCGTCGTAATCCCCGGCCACAGGAATGTCTCCATTGGTGCCCCATTGCTGAGCGATCGGACTGCCGGGGTTGCCGCTCGGGATGATGTACCAAGTCCCCGTTGACGGACGAAATACCGCGAAGTCGGTCTTCCCGTCGCCGTCGTAATCCCCAGGTACGGGAATATCTCCGTTGGTGCCCCATTGCTGAGCGATCGGACTGCCGGGGTTGCCGCTCGGGATGATGTACCAAGTCCCCGTTGACGGACGGAATACCGCGAAGTCGGTCTTCCCGTCGCCGTCGTAATCCCCAGGTACAGGAATATCTCCGTTGGTGCCCCATTGCTGAACCATCGGACTGCCGGGGTTGGCACTTGGGATGATGTACCAAGTCCCCGTTGACGGACGAAATACCGCGAAGTCGGCCTTCCCGTCGTGATCGTAATCCCCAGGTACCGGAATATCTCCGTTGGTACCCCATTGCTGAGCGATCGGACTGCCGGGGTTGCCACTCGGGATGACATACCATGTACCCGTGGAGGGACGAAACACTGCGGCATCCGCTTTCCCATCCCCGTCAAAGTCATTCGACATCTTCAGGATGCCCTGTGCGCGGGCAGTGGTACAGCAAAGCAACACTACAATAAGACCAAAAGCATACGAGAACGCCAGCTTACGTGCCTCGTTATAGCAGCGTCCACGTGTAGCAGCTAACAGAGAGGGACCGGAACTCGCCATGTAATCCTCCAAGCAGGAAAGGGTAGAAAACTTTTCATCGCTATCAAGACTGGGATATCCGGACGACGGAGGCAAAATCCAGACGAGTGCCAGTCCGCGCCCTTTCTATTTCGTTGTTTCGGCGTGTACTATACAAACGGGAGAGACAAAACCTTATAGTACCTTTGGGGTTTATGTTACCAAACGATTACTTACCGAACTGTTGTTTTGAACCGCGACTTCCCTTGATCGGATCCCAGAACGGTTGACGGCGAGTTCAAACGGATTTGGAGTGAGCATCGCGGAACGCGAAATGAGCTGCTGTGGTAGTCCGTACAGGAATCATGCCCACGTCAAGTGAGTGCGACCAGTTCCCATCTGGGTTTCGATTAGCAATGTGGCGGCACCGTCGGTAAGCTCTTCGGAAAGCGTTCAAAGCGGTTTCGGCCGCGCAGGAACAGCGCCTAAGCAGATTCCCAGACTATCCCGCGATGATCAGTAATGCTTTACCGACCTAAGGGCCACTGCCACAGATGCATTGCAGGAATCATTAAAAGGGGTTATCGGCAGCGCAGCGGCAAGCTATCTTGCGCGGACTGTTGGGCATCAGTTTCCGAAGCAAGCCCAGTTGACCTGCGCCGAATCTGTTCCCACCGTTGAGGCGGGCATAACTGTCGTTGTCGTGCTGGGAACCTTAAGAATTCCGGTCAAGGTTCCGGTTCCCGTCCAATCTGCAAAGCATTTCGGCGCCTCTGAGTAGGTTGAGCCTAGGTGCTGAGGAGCGCACGCGCCGGATCTCATCGTACATTGACCTTCATCGGTAATCGAGAACCGCGGGAGCATCCGGAAACCACCACAACCGGCCGGAATCTCCGCCACCGTCGAAGATCTAAAAACGTAACAATTACCATCTGATCCGAGGTAAACGGCTCCAGTGCTAGAACTCCTCGCGGCCCCAAGATCGCCACTGAGAGAACCTGTCGGCTTGCCCCCAGCCGAAACAACGCCGGCGGCTTTTATACTGCCGCTTGTGGTCAGGCCACTGCTGCCAAAGTTGCAGGGGACGTTTTGCGAGGAAGAGCAAACTGCCACGGGGCGTCCTCCGCCGAGATGGTACCAGCCGAGCGAATTTCCTTCGCCAGACTGCGTGAGAGTTGTATTAGCAATCCGATCAATCAGGAGATTCTCCGTCGCGTCGGTAGCGATCGCATCGATATTTATATTCCCTGTCCCGGATGCGTGCGCGTTGGAAATGGTGATGCAGGTAGCAAGATTGTGGCAGTACGCACCCTGGACGGTGACCCCCGCGGTCGCCAAGTTCGCTCCGATCATTAAACCATTCGCTTCGCCTTCAAATTCCAGATTTCCAAAAGTGCCATTCGTATCCACAGCCATGGCATTGGTCAGGGCGGTAGACGACACAATCGAGAGGCCCAGGACACCTCGGAATGTAACCAGATTTGTGAATGTGGCCGCCACGGTACTGGTCAAGCAGTTCGTACAGGCCGAATCGTTAACGATGTAATTGTCAAAGTATGGCCCGCTGTTTTGCGCACCGCTGGTTTCCACATCAAGACCGCCGCCCGGGCAGTTGTGGATCATCATTCCCGTAGCGTGAGAACCCTGCTGCCCACCCTTATTCTGAATGCCGATTGCGCCTGGCTGGTTAAAGCAGTTCACCGTGAAGTATTCGACCCCAATCCCGAAATTAGTACCAGATGTGCTGAATTGAATTACGGGCGTGTTTGATGGGAACCCGGGAACAGCCTGGACGCCACCAATAGGTGTGCCGATATTCTCGCCGCAGCTCTTGATTTTGATATATGAAGGGATGACCCAACTCGCGGTCGTCTGAAATGTCGCGCCGCAAATCCACAACTCGCCGTATTTGGTTCCGATTCGTGAGAACGGATTCGAGCCACAGGCCTGGGCCCCCGCAAATCCAGTGGCATCCACGATCCCGCTCGTTCCCGGCGCTAGTTGGCTCCACGCTGCGCCAATCTTCGCGCAGGCATCAGCCCCTCTTTGTTGGTCGGCATAAATTCTCTTGCTGAGGAACGCGGGCGTTGGCGAGGTCACGCTGTAAGTATAGGAATATGCTAGGCCGCCCGCAGCGCTGACGGTTACAGTGTAATTCCCTACGGTTACATTCGAGAAGTGCGCATTCCCGCCTGAATCCGTGGCTGTAGAGTAAGGTCCGCTGCCAAAACATCCACTCTGACCATTTCCCGTGTCAGTACACGTCAGGGCGACGCGGGCACCTGACACTGCCACGCCTGCGGTGCTGGTGACGGGAATCAAAAAGGCACTCTGGGCGCGAGAACTAGCTGCGAACGCCAATAGCAGCGCAATCGCGCCCAACTCCTTGAGAAGCGCGTTCATCTTAAATGCTAAAGCGCAATGGTTGGCCCTATTTCGCAAAGGCTCGCGGATATGAAGAGTCCGCATCTCGCGTTATTGAAGCGCCTGGTATCGGTGACAATGCATTGGTAATTTGCCGCTTCGCCGCGGACGGGCTGAGATTTGATCACTCACGGTTTCTGCACCTGCGAGCTACCGCGCAGCTACCGCATCTCGAACGACGCCTGCCTCACCCCTCTCGCGAGCCAAATACTGGTCATAAATCCACCGATAGGTTTTTTCAAGACCAGCCCGCAAGGAGGTATTGGGCTGCCAATTGAGATGCTTTTTGATCAGAGTATTGTCGCTGTTTCGGCCGTTCACGCCCTTGGGCGCGGCGAGATCATATTTCCGCTTGAGCTTCACGCCGGCAATTTCTTCTGCAAGCTCAACTAATTGATTGATCGTGACCGCCTCGCTTGAGCCCAAGTTGATGGGCTCTACGATGTCGGACTGCATAATCAAATCGATTCCTTTGAGGCAGTCATCGATGAACATGAAGCTGCGGGTTTGCTGGCCAGAACCCCAGATCTCAATTTCGTGACTGCCGGAGAGTTTCGCTTCGATTACTTTCCGACAGATCGCAGCGGGAGCTTTCTCACGACCGCCATACCAAGTCCCCCACGGCCCATAGACGTTGTGGAAACGAGCAACGCGCGTATATAGTCCAAAATCCTCTCGGAAGTGCCGGCACATGCGTTCGGAGAACAACTTTTCCCAGCCGTACCCGTCCTCCGCCAGGGCCGGATACGCATCTTCTTCCTTCAGCGAAGGCGCTTCGAACGTCTTCTGCTTATCTCCGTTGTACACGCATGCGGACGACGAGTAGAAATATCTCTTCACCCCGTGCTTCACGGCGGCCTGCAGCATGTGTGTGTTAATCAACACCGACAGCATGCAGAGCGCCTTGTTATGCTCGATGAAGCCCATTCCTCCCATATTCGCGGCAAGGTTATAGACGTCGCTCGCGCCCTCCGCCGCCATCTCGCAGTTTTCCTTCAGATTCAGATCCAGGCAGATAGATTCCACGTCATTGAACCGCCGGTACCACTCTTCGATGGGCTTTACGTCTACGGCGCGGATCCTCTTGTATCCTTGACTGCGCAGCCGCGCCACAAGATTCCCGCCGATGAATCCTCCTGCTCCAGTCACAACAACCCGCACGGCCCGATCAGTAATCACAATTTCCCCCATTTCCTGCGGAGGTCACGGACATTGCATCTTTGGCAAAAGCCAGACTTTCTTCAGGAAACACTCGCACTGCGGTGGCAGGTGCGGAGGCCAACTTGCGCCCCATCAGCGAAGTTTCCTCAAGCCAAGCGACTCCAGAGTTACAAGCAGTACAAATTCCGACCCATAAATCAGGTACCGCCGCCATAGCCGTCTCGGTTCCCGGCTGAGCCTGAATAACCACTCGAACCCGTTCTCCCGCATCCATGCAGGCGCTTGCGCCGTCCGCTTCGTGTGGAAGTCAAAAGCCGCTCCAACGCCCACGAGAACCGGGACCCGCAACCGAACGTGGTGCTCGAACATCCAACACTCCTGTTTCGGTGTGCTTAGCCCAACCCACAAAATATCCGGCCTCGCTTTGTCGATTTCCTCTACTGCCTCCCGGTCTTCTTCGGGCGTCAAGGCGCGAAACGGAGGGCAATACGTCCCCGCCACCACGAGGCCTGGGTACCGAGCTGCAAAGCGCCTCGCCAGTTCTTCCGCAACGCCGGGTGCTCCTCCGTAGAAAAAGTGTCGGTACCCTTTCGTCGCCGTCTGTTCGCAAAATGAGGCCATCAATTCGGGCCCGTACACTCTTCGTTTTAAGTCCGGGAATCCCTTTCTCTGCCCTAGCCACACCAATGGATATCCATCGGGAACCACTAACGCCGCCGAATTCAGGACCTCTTCGAACCTTCGGTCGTGCTGGGCCTCCATCACCCCATGCATCCCGGTTACCGCGATGTATCGACAGCCTTCGCGGCGCACGATCCATTCCTCTATTTTCGCGATTACATCCGGGATCTGCACCGCGTTTACTCTCGCACCCAGGATGTTGAAGGATGCGTCAGTCGACTCGTACATGCCAACTGATTCACTCAAAAAGTTACCGCCGGTCTTCACGTATACCACCCTCCCTGCTCGGACCACCCCGCAAAAGCTTTCCCCTCGTGAGGGGCGACGGTCTGGAAAGCAGAGGATAAGGTTTCACAAGTTCACCCCAAAGCCTAGAGCGGTTTGCGGTAGGCTTTCAGCATGGAAACTCCGGTCAGGGCTCTCAAGAACGGGATCGTTTCGCACCGATCGAGAACAGACCTGAGGAACCTAAATCTGCTTTCCCAAGAATTACGATCGGCTGCGGCGCGCTCGAATTGCGGGGAGGCGTACGCCGTCGCGAGAGGCCTTAATCCCTCCGACAGAAACAAATTATCCATTTGAGTCGAAGAGAATACTCTTGCCAGAGAATAGCGCTTGTGCAAAGGAGGGACGTAAGGCAACAAGGGCACCTTACGTTCATAGGTAGTGTTTCCTACCCGAACGCCATGGTTCTCAAAAGGAAACCAGACTTGGGGTACTGAAATCACTAAAACTCCTCCCGGCCGACAGACGCGGCCAATCTCTTTTGTGACATTCTCGAGATCCGCAACGTGCTCGAGAACCTCAAACGCGGTAATGAATGAAAAGGAGGAGTTTGCGAACTCCATCTTCGCAGCCGACATTTCCATGATCTTATAGTTGGGCTTGGCTTGTGCATGTGCGCGGAAATCTTCCAGACGGCGGCGCTCCATGTCGATACCTACGACTTCATCGAAGACTCCGGCAACATTCTCGGTGATAAAGCCATTGCCGCATCCAACATCCAGGTAACTCTTCACTCCAGACTCACACTGGACGGCCCTGACGTACTGGAGGGCAAAGTTGGCAAGCTTTCGGGCAGTCCGCGTCGCGTTCCGTGGTGCCGTCCCGCCCGGCACCGGCGTGTTATAAGCCTCTAGTTCAAAGAGCGTTTCCACTGCCGAAAGTGAACGCCCGTCACTTATTGAAAGAGAGAGCTTATTGGAGATTTTCGTTCTCTTAGTTGGCATGGATTGGCGTTGGGACCTCCGATTTAGGAGATTGCCTTACAGTCACGCGCCGATAAATCTCCATCAACAATTCGTAATTCCTCGCCGGCGTGTACTTAGCTTCGTAATCAGCACGAGCCGCGCGTCCCATGAGTGTCAATGCCTCCGGATGGTTCCACGCCCATTCGATTCTCGCCGCCAAATCGATGCCGTCGCCCGGGTTGAAGAGCAGCCCGGTGACGCCGTCGTGCACAATTTCTGTCATCGTGCCCAGCCGTGAAGCAACGACGGGCAGGCCGCAAGCGAATGCTTCGACAATCGTCAGGGGAAGGCCTTCAAACCAGATGCTCGGAAATACAAGGAACCGAGCGCGGTGCATGAGAGTGATGATCTCGCTTGGCGGAACACGCCCAAGCAGTTCGACATTTTTCAACCCTTTCTCCGCAATCTCCGAGGCCAAGGCGTCTCGCATGGGGCCATCGCCTGCGATCCACAAAGGAATCGGCTCGTGCAACCTCTCCCGTGCTGCCAATAGCGTGCGCAGCCCTTTCTCCTCCGACAGCCGCCCCACGTACAATGCGTAATCACCAATCTGGCTCTTCAGAGCTCGACCAGCCTCAACGAAGTTCGGCTTCACGATGATGCGCTCCTCCGGCAGCCCCCCTTCGATGAATTTTTGCCGCGCAAACTCTGAAACTGCGATATAGGCATCCACTTTTGTTTGCCAAGTGCCGAGTACGCGATGTAGCGCCAGCATCGCCGCCACCGCTACCGTAGCCGCACGGCTGCCTCGATAGCATCCGTGCATCGCCCCCCGCCAGGCCACACGCCCGAGACATGACTGGCAGATTTGTCCATCGCGCAGAAAGGTCCCCGCTGGACAAATCAAACGGTAGTTGTGAAGGGTCTGTACCACCGGCACCCCTGCCTCCGCACACGCGTAATACGGTGCCGGAGAAATCAGCGGGAAGGTGTTATGAAAATGCGCCACGTCCGGCTTATCCTTCGCGATCAATGCCTGCACTTCGCGAAACGACATCGAAGACCAAACGGTCTCGATCCCGGCAGTCAGCGTGCCCCCGGCCCCGCGGCTGCTCAACTCCTGATTGTGCCGTTGGTAGTGAATAACGGTATTCCCATTAGCCTCAAGCAATTGCGACTCTGCGGCGGCGGTGGCGTCTTCTCCGCCATACTGTTGGTAGCGGTTGTGCGTCACCAGAATTCTCACGCCCGCTTCACCGCTACACCCAAGAGGGCATCCTTGTCCCGCTCCCGTATCACAATTGAAAATGCCACGTCTTCTTGCTGCGCCAGCTCAAGGAATGCGCCGTTGCACTGCACATCATCCGAGATCAGTACACCCCCAGCCCGCAGTGCGGGCCACGTGGCAGTGAATTCCCGTTTCATGTTTCCGTAGGTGTGCAGGCTGTCGTGTACAAACAGGTCAACGCATCCCAATTTGGCGAGCACTGGGGGCAGCAGCCTCCTTGACGTGCCACGATGCAGTGTCCAACGGGTTCGCAATTCCTCTGGAACCAGCCAGCCGAGATAGCTATCCCCGTTCTGGCTGAGAGGCGGTAAGTCAATGCTGTGCAAATGCCCTTCTGGGCCCGTTTCTAGTGTGTGAAGCAAATACGAAGAGGTAACACCGTAGCAGACGCCGGTCTCGACGATAACTTTGGGCCGCAGCGAACGTGTCACTACGTAGCACAGTCGCCCAAGTAACGTGTCCCCATTGTGTAACCGCGCGAATGGCGCGTTCGCAGGCAGTTGAGCCTGTCGCTTTTTGATCTGCGCCTCAATGCGCGTGAGATCCGGCTGCTGAACAGACACGCTCGAACCCAGCGCCTCGCAAAGCTGCGCGAACCCTTCTTCGACCCCGACGGTCCGGTACTCCGGGCGACTGCCAAAGGACATCTCTAATCGCGAAGCGAGAGTCGCAGACAAGCGTTCTAGAAACTCACCGGGACGCCGCGGCATTAACGCTAGCAAGCAAATCGCTTTCGTTGCTGGCCTTGTTCCTGTCACGCTATTTCGATTTGCTCCCGAAAGAATTCACAACAAAACACCTCAATGTTCGCGGCCTCATCGGCCCCCCTCTGCAGTCGCCAGGGGATTGGCACTCTGTCGAAGCGGCGCAGAGCCATGCACGATGTTTGCATACATGACCTGAAGCATCATCACACCTATGAGAATTGCCTGGGGTACCTCCCAATAATTCTCCTGGAAACCAATCAGAAGAAGGAACACGATTCCTGTTCCGACACTGACGGCAAGCCACTTTTGTCGAGGGGAGACGGCTTTCGCTCTCAGCCGCATCAGCAACACCAACACATATATGAAAATACCCAGGAACACTGGCGCTCCGAATTCAGTGTAAACACTCAGCCACGAAAAAAATGGTCTGGTCGTCGAACCACCGCCGCCAGACTCGTAACGGGAGGAGGCAACCCACAGGTCGAACAGGTAATCCTCGACGGGTTCCGATTGCTGCCCTTTCAAGAACGGCAGATCCGTCGGATCTGACAGTCCACCAAAATATAAGCCGGTAGTGATCAAGGAAGCGCGGCTGGAGAATTGGCCCGCACCTAAGCCGACGAAGGGCATCGCCGGATATTCCTCGGGCATCTCGAAAATGGCGCGATCGACTATTTGTGACTTAGGGAGTTCGCCATTAAACAAACCCGAAGCCAGATCGGGCAAAGATCGCAAATTATTACCGAGCAGCCCTACCGTCAAAAGCGGTACGAGAAAGGCCGCAGCCATCAAACGGCGCTTCGTCGCATAAACTGGAATTGGAGGCCTAAATACGCACAGCGCGAAGATGACGGAAATTGTGAACAGGATGATCATGTGCATCACGGATGCCATGACGAATGCGATGCCACCGAGGACGAAAGGCACGTAGGCCGCTCGTTTTTTTTCGATCATGCACGGAAGAATCGCCAACAGCATGAAGCAGAGATTGGCGGCGAACATAGGGTTTCCAAAAGCATTATCCGATCCAAACGCCAAATGGATGGTCCCCTCAACGGCATCGCCGTTGGCTGTATCGAAGCTTCCCGATCGGTATGCCTCCACAAGACCCTGTAAGATTCCAAAGCTCGCCTCGACGAGCAGAACCTTTCCGATCAACTCGGTCATGCGTTCAAGAAGCTTTTCGTCCGCGATACGCTTTACTGGAACGATGACCAGGAAGAAAAATGTCCCGTAAGTGACTGTGGCCAAAAAGCCGCCGAGAAATATGTATTTAGGAAATAGCAGATAATAGGCAGTGAAAACACCGGCGACAGACAATAGCGCCAGGCCAGCGCGCATTAGCACATCACGATTCCCGCTCGCACAAAGCAACCAGCACACAGCCAGAAACGGCGCAGCATACGCCAGCGGCTTGATCGGCGAGAGACAAATCAAGATAGCGATCCAGAAGGCGGAATAGTAGGAACGCGCCATCCGCCGATTTCGAGCCGCCCGCGTCAGTTCAAGCTCTCTGGGTTGCAGAATATATCTCCCGATACTGCTGAGCGATCAAGTCCCATGAGTGGCGTCGAGCCGTTGCTTCGCGTGATCGGACGGCATAGGCCTTTCTCTCCGATTCCGACCAAGCCAATAGCTCTCGTATTTTGTTTGCCCACACATCCAATTCGCGCACGGGCAGCAACCAGCCGGTCGTACCATCGAACACGATCTCGGACATGCTCGTTTTGGGCTGTGCGATGACCGGCAATCCCATGGCCTGCGCTTCCAGAACAGCAAGCGCCAAGCCCTCGATCTCAGACGGGAAAATCAGTGCAAGTGCATTTGCATAAAGATCCCGGAGGACCGAGCGGGGTTGGAGGCCCAGGTATTTTACGTTGGGTCGCTGCTCTATAAGCGACAGGTAGGAACGGCCCTCTTCGGTATCGGAACAGCCGCCCAACATAACAAAGTCCAAATCAGGAAGCAGCTCTGAAAGCTTCACAAAAACATCCGGACGTTTCCTGGGTTCCAAGCAGCCTGCAAAAATCACAAACGGTTTTCTGATCTGGAATCGATCAAAGGCCACCGGCGCGGCAGCTTCCGGAGAAAAGAAATTGAGATCTACTCCATTTAAAATCACCTCATCAACAGACCTCCCGAACTCCTTTTTCACGGAATCCGCGACCGTACGGCTGACCGCTGTCACTTTATGCGCCAACCGAACACACAGGCCGTAGTGCCGATACCAGGCATCCTGCCGGAAGGGCTGAATCGACGCGGTGAAGAGATGGCGACAGCAACCAAGCGCGCGCACCCTTGCGAGAACCGCCAAAGTCATATTTCGGTTTGTCGACGACGCATGGTGCACAATATCGAAGGGCCGCAGAAATACCGTAAAGGGATTCACGAGATGCATATTGGGGCGCGCCCAGAGGGTCTCACCCAGAATGCGATCCTCTTCAAAGAGTGGATGGCTAAATGAGTAGAAAGATATATCCGGTACCCGCAGGCAAGTTTCCCGGAGCCCAGTTGCAACCGACTGTCGCCAGCGGTCCAAGGTTATCGGTAGAAGTACGCGCACTAACCTAATCCTTCCCAGGACCCGGTTTGTATGCAACTGCTACCAGCCTTCTTGAAACCCAAATCGGGACCCAGGGCATGCGCGAGATTCGATCGAAATTCTGACCAACCCAAGGAACACGGCGCAGTCTGTCGGGTAGCCCCCCGCTTATTTGCACATGGTCGAATCCAGTGAGAGTTAACATTCGCTGCAGAGTTTTATTGGTGAAAAAGCGGATGTGAGGATCGCTCCAGGGCCGTTCCACGGAAAGGTTATGTCCGTAAGGATCCCAGCAACCCTGAAAGCAAAAGGAAATGCGATGGCGCCAGTGGGTGACGTTTGGAACTGTGGCAATCAGCATGGCGCCAGGTCGAAGCACACGTAAAATTTCCAGTGCAACCAGTTGTGGCTGGAAAACGTGCTCCAGCACCTCGGTACAGAGCACAAGATCAAACGTCGCGTCGGGGAAGGGCAGAGTCGATGCATCTTCTATGGTTCTGGCATCGAGGCCGCGCTCACAGGCATTGCGCACCGCACTTTCTGAGATATCAACGCCCACATACCGCGCGATCCGACTCGTCAACCATGTCGCGGCGGCGCTTCCATCTCCGCAGCCAAGATCGAGGCAACAAGACTGAGCAGGGATCTGGCTTGAGAGCATCCGATGAACTGCCGGATCGAGAGGTACATGAGAGCCCTGTGCGTACAACCCTCCCGTCGCCCAATAGTCTTCGTAATAGTTCCTGTTAGCGATTCCCGGCGACATTGAATTCAAACCTCCCAATTTCGATCGACAGCATGCCGGCCCTGATGACCGCACCGATCATGATCGCTATCGCCGCCCCGGCCAGCCCTTTCCAGGCGATTAAAGGCAGACCGACGACAAAGCTACTGATTCCGCTGACTACCAAGACGACGAATGTCACTCGGGTCTGTTCAATGGCATTGACCAACGTGCTGAGCACCACGGCAATGTAATTTACGGCTGTAGCAATAACGAGCACGCGGAGCGGTGTCACATAGACCAGGTATGAAGAGTCATGGCCATAGAATATGGCGAGGACGCGGCCTGGCAGCAGCAATGCGATAGCAAAACAGGGACAGAGAATCAGGCCGGCGAAACCTCCATAGCGAAATGCGACACGTGAAGCGGCCTGCAATCCGCTGGCGCGCCAGGCTCTCGCCGACGCGGGTAGTATCAGGTTCACAGTGCTAAGCACGATCGGATTGGTTACGCCCAAAACGTTGCTAAGCGCTTGAAACGTGCCGGCCGCAGCAGTGCCCAAGATCAGGGCTAATATCCACGGGAAAAACTGCACGGAGAAAGTCGCAGCAGCATTGTTAAGCAGCGCCCATCGTCCTAGACTCCAAAAATCGAGGAGCACTTCAGATGTGCGTTCAACATGTAATCGCCAAATTCCTAATTGCGCCATCTGCAATCCCGCTGCAACCAGCGAAGTAACAGCCATGGCGAGGAAGGCGCTTTCAACAGACAACCGGCTATTTAGAGCCAGCGTTATGACAACGACCGCCTGGCCCAAATAGCTCAAGGAGTCTCCGATCAGTGAATCGCGGAATCTCATATGTGCCATGAGCGCCCTGCGAAGGGTCTCCTGGATAATAAAAAGGATCATCGCCGCGGCTCCACAGAGTCCCAAGACAAACTTTCCGAGAACCAAGCAGGTGACTACCAAGGCCGCGCCAAACACCAGTCCGGCGACAGTCGTGAGCCATAAGGACAAAGTCGTCAACGAACGGAGACCATGGGTGGAAGTCGCTGCGCCGCGAACAGACAGGGGGTACGTCACTAAAGCACCGTGAACGCCAGACATGAAAACCACGACGCCCATCAAAATCGCATAGCTTCCAAATTCGTGCGGCACAAGTTTCCGGGCCAGTACGATGTTTGTCGCAAAATTGCCGAGACTGACGACCGCCTGGTCGGCGAATGCCCATACAGCTCGCCAGTCATCGCTTCGGGCAGCGTTCCGTATCGCGCTGTCGTGACTTACGACCGCATCCAGGCGCCGTACGACTTGTTCTTCGGTAGCCATCTTTAATTGTCGGAGCCATGCCGGAGGCGTGCTTCTCTGATTGCCGTGAGGAAACAAGCTGCTCCGAATTCTGGCGTCAGTCTTCGTACCTGTTCTCGGCATAGCTGCCTCATCGAGCCAAGCTGCGTCTTGCATCGCGAGAGTGCCCTGTTACAAGCCGCCATCATTTCGGTTGGACGGTCGGCACGGAACGTCCAGCCGGTTTTCCCGTCCTGGACGAGTTCCTCAACAGCTTGGCTGTAGACGCTGCCCAGCACCGGCAGTCCGGACGCCAACGCCTCGTTTACGACTACACCCCATTCATCCGACAGCGTCGGCAAGACGAGAACTCCGCAACGCGCATATATTTCGGGAACTTTCTCGTAGGGAACGTTTCCCAAGAACGACACATTGAGCCCGCGGCACGCGGCAAGTTTTTGAAGATCCTGGCGGAGAGGGCCATCGCCCGCAACCCAGAGTTCCCATTTCTCCGGTGGTCGTTCGGCGAGGGACTGCGAGAAAGCGTTAATGAACTGCGCAAGGCCTTTGAGTTCGACCAACCGCCCCACGTACAGCAGCCGTCGTGCTTCGCTGCCGTTTCTGTCCAAGGGAAGCTTGAGGTGGGAACCCACGTCAGCACAGCATGGGAGTACGAAGATTTTGGCTGGTGGCACACCAAGTCCGGCTATGTATCTCGCTCCGCTCGTCCCATTCACGATCACGGCGTCAGCAGATCGCAGTAGCACTCTTCGCTGTAGAGTGCGGGCTGAGCTCAAACCCTTCTCGGTGTGCTCCGATAACGGAGTCCAAACCACGAGCCGGGTTCGTGGGAATATGCGGCGGTACGTTGCGGCCTGCATCGTGCGAAATCCCATTTGTGCCGAAACGATTACATCCGGTCGCTGTCGAATCAGAAGCGGGAGGGTATCGTAGGGCAGATGGCGCCAAATCTTTTCCTTGAACCCTGCCTCGTGCTTCCAATTGCAAGGGATGGTCCAGGTCCTTTGTACCGTCACCGAGAGATCCCGCCATTGAGGGGCCCAGTCCCGATCCGGTTCCATCGCGGTGCTAATGAGGATGCGAAAATCGTCCAACTCCGATCGCAGCTTCAGGAAGGTCGGGAGCCAGTAGGGCGGGATGAAGTTTGTCAGCAGAGAGACTTTCATATAGCCGGCCTCCGCTTCATGTAACTGCAAGACGCGATGTAGATCGAGCCAGAAGTCGCTGTGCTAAGGACTACTCTTGCCGCGGCCCACTTTTCGCTTTGGAAAGATACTGCAGCCGCGTTTCTCCTCTCCCCTTTGTGCTTCAATGTCCCTCCGCTCTCAGCACAGCCGGAATGGTATGGAGCAAAATTTTCAGGTCCAGCCCCAAAGTCCAGTTCTCGATGTACTCCAGGTCCAGGGCCATGTTTTTCTCGAAGGAGGGATCGCGCCTCGCGGTGACCTGCCAGAGCCCAGTTAAGCCGGGCCTGACGTCTAACCTGCGAAGATGCTCGGTATCATAACGTTCGTAATCATCCACCGGGTGCGGCCGCGGTCCGACGAGGCTCATGTCGCCAAGCAAAACATTAAAAAGCTGCGGCAACTCGTCAATGCTGAGCTTCCGCAGCCACCGACCAGGTAAGGTGATACGGGGGTCGTTCTCCATCTTGAAAAACGGGCCGTTACGTTCGTTGGATTGCCGCAAGGATTCCTTATGGGCGTCAGCATCGTGGACCATGGTGCGCAATTTGTAGCAGCGAAACTTCTTGCCTTTTCGGGCTACCCGCAGGGCGGCGTACATTACCGGGCCGGGCGAATCGAAACGAATCCAAAGCGCCGCCAAAGCCAAGAGAGGTGCCGCGACGATAAGCCCGAGTGAAGCCAGAACGATATCGATGGCCCGTTTTACAACTAAGCCCAAGGCCGGAATCGGCTGCCAGTGGAGCTCAATAACCGGGAAACCGGCGATCGATCTTATGGGAGCACGCCACCCCAAGCCGTCGTAAATGTCCGGCACTACCTTCAAGTTGAGCCGAAGTCGACGCGCTTCGACCCATATCTCTTTCACCAGCTCGCGGTCGGCGGGTAGCGTGACGAACAATTGGTCAATGAAATGCTTCAGTGCGACTTCCTTTAGATCCTGAATTGAACCCAACACAGACTGGTCACCGTTTGGGTGCACATCCAGAAAGCCGCACACGGTGTACCCATATTGCCGATTGCTTTCAAGCCAGCTTGCAAAAGTTCGTCCGAGTTTCCCTGCTCCGATAATGAGCGCTCTCGAGACCCCCTCGCCCCGTCTTGCACGGCGAAGAACATATCGCCGCTTCCCATACCGCCAACCGGCTAAGGTCGATACATTCAGCACACCAGAAGAGACAACGACCAATCTCGAAATCTCTTTGTCGCCGGAAATAAATATGAAGAGAGCCAGCAACGTGGTCGCAAATCCGACCGCCTTTGCCACCTTGAGGCTTTCTTGAAGCGCGCTAAGTTCTCTCGCCGTGTGATACAGGTGTTGGCTCATGCAGGCCATCACCATCAAAGCTACATAAAGAAGTAAGAGGGCGAGGTATGTGTGGGAATACGCATGGCGAACGAGTTCGCGAGAGGAAGAGCCCAGTAGGCTGCGATACCGAGCGAAGCCAAAGCGCGCGCCGTAAGTGGCAATTGCTGCGAAGCTCACCAATAGGACATCAATTGCCACATATGACGCTTGGCGGACGAATCCGCGCCAACGTTCCGATCGCGGCCTCGGGAAGCGGCTATCTTCAGAAAAAGAAATAACCGGACCGTATTTGCCCCCAGAAGTCCATTCCCCAACCGACTGCGCAGGGGATCGACGTGCGGCGGTGACGCTCATTTCCTAATACTCGAAATCTTTAGGGTAAGTGTGGCCATGCGGGCTTCCACTGTCGTTCTCGCATTACGCTTCGTTATGTTGCTCTCGCTGATTCCGGCTTCTCGACGCTCTCACCAGTCCTGATTTCCAAATGGTGTCCATTCGAACTGGTGCCATTCCGAGGCAAAGGTATCCTCGCCCGCACGGTCCTGAACACTTCCGTCGCGAGGACTTTTCGCGGGTCGTTCGCGTCCACGGCATCCCACCGCGTCCTTGTAAAGACACACATCATGCCAACAGCAATCCCCAGGATCGTTCCCAACAAAACAATCACGGTGCGAGGCGGAAATGTCTTCTTCGTGGGCACAATCGCCGGATCCAGCACTTTGACGGCGGGAATCTCTTTCGCTTCCTCCACCTTTGCCATCTCATATTGCTCGGTGAGTAACTGATAAAGGGTTTCCTGAATCTTGGTTTGTCGCGCCAGGTCCGAATAGGTCACCCCTAGCAGCGGTAATTTGCGTATCGATGGGTACAGAGGGTGATCGGTGGCGGCGCCCTGGATGCCTGCGCCTCCGAGTTCGTCTAACTTCTTGCTAAGTTCGTTTACCCGCGCCTCGGTTGTACGGACCCGCACGTTGCTTTCCGCATAGATCTGCCGCAGGCCACTCAGGTCCGATTGGGCGGCGATTAATTGCCCTTGTAGCGTGGCTGCCGCCTCCACCATCGCCCTTCCTTGCTCTGGAATATCAATCGCAGTGTTCTTACTCGCGAAATCACTGAAATTCCTGGCTGCTGAATCAAGATCTGTCTTAACGTTTTGAAGGCGGCCTTCCAGGAAAATACGTTCGCGCCGAGCCGAGGAAGTACTGACCTGCGCAACAAGCTGATCCAGTTTGGTTACGTATGACTGCGCGATGGCCGCCGCTCGCTTTGGATCGTGATCCGTGACAGCGATGGTAATAATTCCACTCTTGCGGTCTTCAGAGACGTCGGTGTGATCGGAAAGGTCTTTTCTTGCTTCTTCAATTTTTGAATCGTGGTACACCTGTTTCAGGTTAAAGTCGTTGACCAGCCCGTCCTGCACCGTTTGACTGCCTAGAATTCCGACGAACAGTGCGCCAGAGCTTTTCCCAGACAAGAAATCGCCAGCCAAACCGCCTAATCCGTCCGCTCCAGCCCTTCCCGCTAGAGCGGCCATCGCCCCCAATCCCGACGTCGAAAAGCTGTCTGGCGGCATGAGCCGGGTCGTCGACCGAAATTTCACGGGGATGAGAAGTGCCATGAGCGTGGCTGCAAGAAACGAGCATCCCGCTACGCGACAAAGGAAACGGCGACGCTCCCAAAGTAAGCGCAGATAAGGCAAGAAATCCCGCCGAACCTCAATCGCCTCCGTTTGGAAAGACGTTTCGAGGAGTCCGTTTCCGTTTATTGCAGCCATCGTTCCCGACCGACCCTTTCAGCTTCGCCCATCGATTCACCCAGGACTTCACGCGTCCAGGTCATTTCTTACTCTTAGGGATGAAGCCAACTTCCAAAGTAGCCGTCACGTTTTTCTGAATTCCGCTGAAGAGTAAGGGGTATCGAGAAATGTGCTCATATTGGAGTTCGCTGCGGACATAGAACCCAGAGCGCATGTACACATCGCTTCTCAAAGCGTAGTCCTGCCATGCGCCGCCCCCCGGAATGAAATCGGAGGCGACGGAATTGTGCCTATAAAGAATTTGGAGCGTGTTCCGCGGCGAAATCCAATACGTTAACCAGGCTTGCATGGAGCGGCCGTCTCGGCCAACAGTATTGCCAGTCAGATTGTCGTTATTCGTGTTTCCGTCTGGATAGCTCTGGTTCCAATAGTTGAAGATTCCCCTATTGCCCCCACCTGCTGCGGCAATCAGCCCAGGCTGTTCGGTCGAAACTCCTTCGACGTGCAAATCAAGTTTGTGTATCCCGGGAATTCGAGTGACGTAGATGCCGGGATGCCACGGATTTCGTGCCGGATTCTCGATCGGTAAAATGTCGTCTTCGGCGTAGGCGTCTCCGTACAGGACAATGTAATTTCGGACCTTAGGGACATAAAGAGTCCAGTCCATCTCGGACTCCACGTCTCCCGGTACGGATCCAATCTGTGAAGCACTTCCTCCCGTCGCCAACCCAAGAAAATTATGAATGAGATTGCTTGTAGTCAGCGGGGCGCCACCCGTCCCGCCAATCATGCTTCTGCGGCTGAAACCAAGTTCCAGGAACGGGAAGAGCTTTACGTTGATCTTTTGTCCATATACAAACGGTTGCGGAACGTAAGGATGTCCCTCAAGCCGCCCAAAGAATTGGTCGATTCGGACGGGACCCAGATGGCGAAGAAAACCGGGAAGCAAGAATGGTTCGGGATTTACAAGCCGGACCATGTTAACTGGCTCGATGTTGTCGCTCCACATCATCGAGTCAGATCCCGGAGCCCAAGAGAGACTCTGTCTACCGACAGCCAGCTGAAAATTGTGGACGTTTACCGCAGCGTAGGCGTCCAGCAACTGCGCCTGATTGATTGTGGCCACAGCACCTGACGGCACCTGTGATACCGATACGAGGTCGGCTCGAGCAATAACGGCGCGCACCGCGTCAGAGTACGCAGGAGCAGATGGTGCGTGTTGGTACTCCGCGCGAATGTACATTGTGAGAGGCCCTGCCGCCGCGCTGAAGGACCCACCCGCTTGCCCGTTCGTTCCGCGCTCGAACGGCCTTCCAAAGTCATAGGCGACAGTCTGTCCGAAGTGATAGCTATCCGTCAGGGCAGGCCCGCTGATCGACACGGCTCTCGTGTAGACGGACTCGACGCGAGCTGTCAGATTCCTTTCGCCGTTGAGCAGCCCAGTCTCGTACGCGAATTCTTCTCGAAGCCGGACTTGTAACTCACTCGCCCCTTTGTTCGGGCTTTCACCGACTTCCAATTTCTCGCCAGCTTCGTCCGTCAGTCGTGCGCATTCAATTCGGGTCCAGGGCTTCAGTCCCATCATTGCCGTCTGGACATAACCCAATGCCGTCAATCTCTCGATAGCGGGATAGACCCAGCTATCGAGCGGAACAAACGGCGAACCCATGTTGTGTGGATCGTGTATTCGCTCGTCCTCATCCGTTCCCGGCAGCGCGCCAAAAACGGCTCCGCCAAGGTCAGGATCGTGGTGCGCACGATAAATTTGCCGGCCCATCAGCCACCCAATTGCGCTCCCGACCAGAACATCAGACGGCGAATGATCTTTGCCCATCACCGCCGACACACTTACCGCCGTGGCGATCCCGTAGACCAATGTTTTGGTCAGAAAACCCGGATATTCATGAGCGATTACGTTCGCGGCTGACCACGCCACTGCGGCATGGTCGGATGGAAATGAGTTGCCTCCGCTAAAAAAATTAAGTTTTCCCTGATCCTGGGTGGGTCGCTCTCTGCCAAACGCATACTTCAGCCCCTGCGTCACGACCAGACTGTCAATGACGGCCTCGGCAGAAAGGATCCCCGTTTCTCTCTGCTGATCGTCCTGAGAGAAGTGGCTCCAAAGGTAGAAGCCGGCGCCAACACCTACGAGCGCGCCTACTCCTCCATTGGAGAGATTGCGATATCGGTTGAGCTTCTGCGGATCACTTGAGAGAGAGCGCTCGAATGAGCGATCGGTCACTACCGACAAAGTCGTCAAGCCCGCTAGAGGAAACAGCCAAGTACCGTCAGCCCAACGCAGATGAGCCGGACTGGTCCATGTGACCTTTTGGTCCAAAGCGATATTCTTCAGCAGGGACATACCAAGCCGGCTCTCGGAGAAATCCTCGGTCTTTCCTTCGGAAAGACCAGTGGAATCGAAAAGTCCGTGCAAGAGCTGTCCTTTTTGTTCGACCGCTTCTTGTGCGCCCAGTAGTGGTGACATGGTCAGGATGATGAACGCGCAGACGACCTGTGCACTGAGTCTGTCCACAATCTCGATTCGTTCCGTCAGAACTTCGCCGCGATTGCCGCCGATGTGGCGACGGAAGAAACCGTCATTGCTGTCTGCATGACTGTCTTCCAGCGCATATTGGTCCCCGCAGCCTTTTCGGGGACAACGACCATGTCGCCGGGGTGCAGAGACGTGCCTAGTGAACTTCCCGTGAACCAGCCGTCAGAAGATTCCCCGCCGACAATCGAACCGTCCGCCCGGATTACGAAAATAGCCTTCTTATCGGCAAGCTGCGTGGGCCCGCCAGCTTGCGAGAGATACCATTTCGCACTACGTCCAGGCCTATAGGTGATAGCTGTTTGGTTGTAGACCGCGCCATACACCAGGATAAAATTCGGCAGCTTTGGAATAACCAGGGTGTCGCCGCTTCGGACCGCAAGATCGTTCGGACTGCCTACCCATTGTTTTGGATTCGAAGATATGCGGACGACCAGGCGCCCACTTGCCGGACGTTCTTGCAGACGGCCAAGCATGGTCTCCAGCTGGAGCAGGGCGTTTTGTTTGGCCGTTTTCTTGTCCACATCATCGCCGGGCATGGGCGCCAATTCAGCCTCTTCGCTCCTGATGCGATCAATGAGCTCTGCACGCGATTTCTCTTCCATTGCCTGCACTTCCGGGCGCGTGAACACGGCTCCATAAACGTAAGCCTGCGGTGCGAAGCCACCAGCGCGCTTGAGGACGGCGCTGAGGCGCTCGCCTGGCCTGATTCCGTAAGTTCCGGGATGCTCCACTTCGCCCGCGAGAGTGATGGAGGCGCCGATGTCGTTCCATCCCGCAAGCTGCCGGATGGTCAGAACGTCGCCGTCGCGCAGTGGAGAGTTGCTGGTTGGATCATTGGCGAGCGCTGCTTTGATATCAATCTCCACGTGCTCGCCCAGCTTGTTTTCGCCGGCTTTGGGATTGAACCGCGTCAAATCGGCACTGTCGGTGTAAGCGCCACGCCTAAATCCACCTGCGAGATTAATCAGATCGGAGACCCGCAAATTGGCGGTAAGTGGATATCTGCCGGGGTTCGCAACTTCTCCACCGATCACAACCGAAGGTGTGTCCACATGGAATGAATTCTGCTGGATAAGGATGCGATCTCGGGGCTCAAGGAGAATGTTACTGGTTGCATCGCCTTCGAGCGCTTCTTTCAGCCGGACGCTGATCATCTTCAATGAACTGTCCGGCATTAGGCGGATAAGCTGAGCCGAATCCATGGCGGCATCCGGAGTTACACCACCTGCGAGCTCGATGGCATCGCGAAAGTGAATCTGTCCAGAGCTTTGGAATGTCCCAGGACGGCGAACAGCTCCACTTACAGATACTGCCGGCGCGTCTTCAAAATCGAAACGGCTAAAGACGCGCACCGTGTCAAGCGGCCTAAGCTGAGGTGCCTTTGAAGGATCAGCGAGTGCGGCGCCAAGTTCAAAACTTTCGACGCTAGGATGATCGTCCGGCGGATTCAGGTGGATGATCTCGGCATACTTTGTGGACGGCTCCGGCATCAAGTCGCCATAAGACGAGATCAAGTCCGTAAGGTTCATGCCCGGTTTGTATGCGTAGCGTCCGGCCCGCAGCACATGTCCCTGTAGATAAACCGCGTCTTGATTGAAAGTGGCGATGGGGAAAATATGAATTTCGTCGCGATCCTGAACCTGAAAAGCCGACAGTTTCGCTTCAATTTCTGCGGGATCCGTCGTTCCTGAGATGTCCAGACTGAGCATGGTGCGCTTCTCATGAGCATCGAGACGCTGGATTTCCATATGGTTCAGTGCTGCGGTCGGAAGAATTCCTCCGGCCATTTCGATCGCTTGCGCAAGAGTCGTTTCACCGCGCAACTCGTAGATCGCAGGACGCCGTACCATGCCATCCAACTGAACAAGCGCGCCCACGGCGGGCACCAGCAGAGTGTCTCCTGGCTCCAGCCGCTTTATGTCGGTACGAACTCCGCGCAGGAGCAGGTCATACAAGTCCACCTGCTGCACCAGTACGTTCCCGCGATAGTGCTTCACAATACGCAGCGATCCGTCTGATGTCGGGCCACCGGCGGCAAGCAAAGCATTGAGCGGCGTCGAGAGAGAACTCACGTCGTAAGGACCGGGGTGATTTACATCTCCCACTACATAGATACGCACCGTGCGCAATCGTGAGAGCGATACATCCGCCGAAACATCACGAAACTGGGTACGCAACATTCGCTGTACCGATTGCTGTACCTCGCCCAGCGTCTGGCCATTGACGAGCAGCGGCCCAATCTCTGGAAGGGCCACGCGCCCCTCGTGATCCACCGTACGAACCAAGCGTTGTGAGACACCACCCCACAGATCGATGGTGAGACCATCGCCAGGGCCAACGACGTAATCCGGCGAGGCCGGGAAATCGATGGGTATGGTTCCGGAAGCCGGAGTCGGGTTTTGAAATACTTCTTCGCCGAAACGTCCGGCGGCAGCCGAAGAAGCCCCCGCATGAACAAACATGTCGTAAATGGATGGAATGTCAGAATAAGGGGACCAATGATTGTTGATCGTTATCGCGCCCGTCTCTAACAAGTCGCTTCCAGGACTGCTACGCTTCATTCCTGCGCTCGCCGGCGCCGCTGCAACTGGAGTTGGCTGCGGCGGAGCATCTGGATCAGGAAGTGCCATCCGGTCATAGGAGATGGGCATAAGCGTGAGGTCGCTCTCGCTCCCCGCAACGCCGGAGCTGCTACCACTTTCGAGCGGATTCGTGCTGACTCTTAAGAGAGAGCCATTGCCACCAGTGGGTTGAGGCACAGGGTTTGTCAAAAGCTGACCGAAGTCTCTGTCCCTCGGCAATTCAACCGGATTTGAGGTGCTGGTCTGAAAGGCAGCTTTTTGCGGTGGCTTCGAAGCAGTCTGGCAATTTGGATTCCCCGCGGCAGCCGAGCTATCGCACTTTGTCAACTGCTCATGTTGAGCCGCTACGACTTGGCGGATCCTCTCTTGTTCCAAGGCAGCCTGCGTGCGGCCCACTTCGGAATCAGGATTCGCCTTGGGGAGCAAGTAGCCATACTGTTGCAACAGTCGCGTGGCGGCGGCACGGAAGTGCTGGTCCTGAGCAAGCCGGGCGTAGATCGCGGCGTCGGTCAGATCACCGTCTTTCAGGAGCTGCCCTCGATCGGCCGCATCCTTAGCTACCCAACTCTTCAACTCCACAAGCAGTCCTGGGCTGCCATTGAGAACGGCTGCAATCTGCGACTCGGAAGCAGCAACACGATCCAAGTTATCCTTAGCAAGCTCAGAGCTGGAAATCGCGGTGCTTGAGGCGGTACTCTGTGGTGCGCAAACGCCAAGCTGGAGAGATAGAAAGAAGGCACAAACGAAGAAGCAGCCATTGCGCGACGTCGCCAAGACCGCGCTCCCGTTCTTGATCATGAACACCTAAGCTCCCCCGTCTGCCCGCGTGTTAGACCGCAAGGCACTCAGGATGCCGGCTTCGGAACCCTCGAGAGTGGTCGCATGAATTCCCAAAGAAGCCGAGTAGAAAATGAAAGAGTTACCGTCGTTGGCCAGCGCCAGAATTTTCATGCCCGGGCACAGCCGTAAGAGCGATTCACAATAAGACTCACGAATGCTTGGTGCTTTAAGGCTGACGATCAAGAACTCCGGCGCCGTTTCCTTGACCACGCGAGAGATCTCCTCTTCGTCCTGAACTTCTGCAACAACCTCGATGTCGGGTTGATCCATCATTGTCAACACCATTAGCTCCCGCATAAGCCGGGGCTGGTTGGCGACAGCAACGCGAATCGCTCGACCCAATCTAAAGTCCGCCATCCGCACGATATCGGGGAGGTTTGGGAAGCGGAAGGCCTCAGAAAGATTCCATTCGTATCTAACGCGGAGTACCAAGAAGTACGGGGCGCAGTCCCCACCTAGTACCAGGCCCAGGACCCATCCCGTACCACAAAGTACCTATCCTTGCGTGGGCTGCCAGAAATCGAAGAGTCGCATGGGATTGAAAGAGGTGCCTCCTCCGTGGGAGTAGGCGTCGGAGAGTAGGCCTCGTTTTTACATCTTGCCGAAAAAAAGAATAGCCGCTCGTCACCGAGCGGGCTATTACCTCTCCTATTGAGAGCGGCCTTAAAATCGGTATCGCGCGGAAAAGTTGCCGCCGAAGCCAGTATTCCAGTAAGGACCTATGCGAAGTTGGAAGCTTCTCGAAACATCAACTTGAATTCCGCCGTCTCCGCCGAAAATAGGGATGATCCTTGTTCTAAGCAGGCGCTGGGTTCTCGGGGTTCAGGCCTTTAATGCAACGGCTGCGGGAAATTGCTCATGGGCCGGCACAGACGGTGATGCACAGCTCGCAGAAGCGCGCCGAATCGGTAAGGGTCTCTTCGAGACTGTCCAGTTTATAAGGACGAGGGGGAGCGGATATCCATCATGGCCCGGAGTCACGGACTCCACCTAAGGCCGAATACATTGGCACAGACCAACTGCTATTGTTCGTTTTTCGCTTGCAACCCTGCGGCGGACCATACACCCCGATAATGCCTGCCGGCTCAACCGGTCGTTGCAACACTGGCCTGTAGTCTACTCTCCGGAGTTTCAAAGCCCAACGTTTTGCGTGGGCGCTGATGGAGGCGCAGCGCGATTTGGTCCAGGTCGGATTGACTGTAGCTGGACAAGTCGGCCTTCTTCGGCAGGTACTGCCGTAAGAGCCCATTGGTGTTTTCGTTTGCTGCCAAGGACTCTGCGGATCACAGAAGTAAACCTTCACATCGATGGCGACGGTGAAGCTCTGGTGTTGGGCCACAGTGATGTCCGCGATCACGGGAGTGCCGCGAGCGGCGGATCCGCCGCTGGGAGCGCAGGTGCTGTATCAGCTCTTTTTTCAGCACTCCGCGGGCCTGAACGAACAGGCTGCGGTAAGCGACAACATAAACTGGATGGATACGTGGTCCTTGCCGAAGGCACGCCCAATCTCATGCAACGACTGTCCCGCCTTCCAGCGGCCCCACATCTCCATCCGCTGGTTCGCGGAAAGCTTCACCCGTCTCCCTTGCGTCATAAACACCACCTTTAAGAGAAGATTTGTATCAGATGGTGTTGCATCGACCGGTTGGCCGGCAGAGATTCTCGTTAAATATTCAGCCACACCCAAGACGATAACTGCTTCAATTGTGCTTTATGAACTCGCCCTTCGTCCCTGTCAACAGGTCATAAAGTGTATCGACAAAGGCGTCCGAGTTGATAGAGTCGCCGGACCATTTCTGCCATGGGACGAGGATCTTTTCCTGTTTCATTTGATCTAGAGTCTTGTCAGCCCGCAGGGCCTTTTCGACCACCGCCGTAGTTTCCTTTAGCATCTGAGCGAACGCGCGGACATCGTCGAGGCTGGCGACCGCCCCGTGGCCGGGGATCACCTTTACATCTGGCGGCAATTCGGCGGCGACCTTTTCGCACGCGGCGATCATGCCCTGCACGCTGCCACCGGCAGTCACGTCGATGAAAGGGAACCCATAACGGACGAAATCGTCGCCCATGTGCACGACATTGTTCTTAGGGAAGAAAATGACCGCGTCACCGTCTGTGTGACCTGCAGGAAAATGCAACACGCGAACGTCTTCCCCGTTGAAATGGACACTGACGTCCTGGTCGAAGGTAATGACCGGCAGGGCTATTTGGGGCTGGGGCGGCAACCGAAGCTTGATGGAGCCACCGTTGCCTCCTACGCTGCCGCTCTCGAGTCGCTTATGTACATTGTCGTGCGCGATTATTGTGGCGCCGACGGTGCCAAAGGGAACGTTCCCGCCCGTGTGATCTTCGTGATAGTGCGTATTGATGACGAAGCGCACCGGCTTGTCAGTTATGCCAAGGCTTTTGAGCGCAGCCTGGATCTTGTCGGCCAGGGGAGCGTACGCGTCATCCACGATGATGATTCCGTCTTCGCCTACCGACGCGGCGATGTTGCCACCCTGGCCTTGCAGCATGTAGATATTGCCAGCGACCTTGGTGACATGGATTTCGACTTTGGAGAAGTCTTGCTGCTGTTGGGCAAAAGTCAGACCGCGAAGAAGCACCAACGCGCGCAGATACAACTTACGCACGTATATCCTCGCTCCATGCAGAGCCGGAAGTCTAATACCTAAGTAACTTTTCTCCACGTCAAGCTGATGAAGCTTACCTTTCCATCGGTGGCGCCCGGTCGCGGGATCGTAGTCAGTATAGTCTTAGTGCCGTCGAGTTGAACGTGTGGTTTCCTCCATAGGCAAACATCGTCTTGTAGAAGTCGACGCGCTCTTGGTCGGTGGCCTTCGCTGAATCGACGGGTTTCGGGCGCCCGTTGCTGACCACCAGAACCATCACTTGCCTGTCGCGGCCATAATTGACGAAGCCGCGCGGCTTTCCCAGCTCATCCCTGGCGCGCTAGTCGCCACGCCTGTCCGTGTATACTCCGCAAGGCGCCACGTCCGTATAACCGGTTAGCAGTCCTTGCCTGCGAGTGGAGGACGGAACCCATAGCTATCGGGAGGAATGCAACTGCGACCAACACCAGGAAACTCTTCGAGGCTTCCGTACTTGGCCACCCTTCGCGCACCTATCTCGATCTCGACGGAGGAACAAGATGTGTGCGGCTCGCCACCGATCGACATCGGCGGGCCAATTTACATTCGTTTCTCACTAGGAGCCTAATGGTCCCGGCTAGGAGAAAAGGCATAATGGGCTTGCGGCGTGGGCGAGGGTGTGAACGTTGTGAACGTTATAGATACCTGCGGACTAGGAACGAAACTTCCCATTTAGATCATGGAACTATAGAGCGTAGCTGCAGAACTTCAAGGGAAGCTGACGGAAGCCCGCGCTGGAAGTTTGCCTGGATGAGGCCGATAATTGGAGGGACAACTACGGAATGAGCCCCGGGCACTTCCGCAACGTGAGCACGGAATTGGCAAGCTCGACTCAACAGGTTAAAAAGATCTTGGCCATCTGGGATGAACACCTGGAGGTCGCCAAGGCCCTCACCGGGCTTGCTGGCGATGTATCCAAGGTCGCTGATCTTATTTATTCTTCGCTGGCTGAAGGCGGTCAGTTACTCATCGCAGGCAATGGGGGGTCAGCGGCTGATGCGCAGCACATCAGCGCGGAACTTACGGGCCGTTTTCTGCGCGAGCGGCGGCCTCTTCGCGCCATCGCGCTTCACGCCAACACATCGGCGCTCACGGCAGTTGGAAATGATTATGGATATGAATACGTTTTTGCCCGCGAACTCACTGCCCATGCCCGGCCTGGCGATGTGCTGCTGGCGATCTCTACCAGCGGCAACAGTCCGAATATTCTGCGGGCCATTGAGGCAGCCCGACAGTGTGGTGTCGCTGTCGTTGGCTTCACCGGAGAATCTGGGGGCCAGATGCGAGCGGCATGCGACCTTTGTCTCTGCGTTCCCTCCAAATCGACGCCGCGGATTCAGGAGATGCACATCACCATCGGTCATACGATCTGTGACCTTATGGAGGAGAGGCTGGTGCAGCCATGAAACAGAACTCATTTATCCATCGCGCGCTTTTTCTCAACGCCGCAGACGTAACGAGCGGTAACCCATCCTGAAGGTGGCCATCTTGATAGGCACGGAGACCACCTTGAGCTCAGGATCGTCCGTCAAGCGAAATGACGCGAACGACAGTTATCCGTCATGAGCGGAATGCATCCGCTATGGCATGCGCGACTCTTTGCATCTGCGCTTCCGTCAGTTCGGGATAGATGGGAAGTGAGAGAACCTCATTGGCTGCCTTCTCGGTTTCCGGCAAATCGCCCGGCTTGTATCCCAATGAGTGATAAATGGGCTGAAGATGAATTGGGGTTGGATAATAAACCTCAGTTGCAATAGCTGCTTTTGCGAGGACATTTTGCACATGCGCTCGCTTCGGAACCCGTATCGTGTATTGATGAAAAACGTGCATGCCGGTGGGGATCACCGCCGGCGTTTTCAAGCCCCGGATGTTGCTTAACAGAACGTCATAACGTTGCGCTCTGTCGTGTCGGGCTGCGGTCCATTTGTCAAGATGCCGCAGCTTGACACGCAGAATTGCTGCCTGAATCTCGTCCAGTCTGCTGTTCCATCCTTGCTCTTCGCTGAAATATTTTTGGACTGACCCGTGGTTGCGGAGCGAACGAATGCGTTTCGCCAGGGTTTCGGAAGTTGTGACGATCATGCCCCCATCTCCGTAGCCGCCTAGGTTCTTGCTGGGGTAAAAGCTGAAGCATCCAAAGTCCCCAAATGTTCCCACCCTCTTGCCTCGGTACGCCGCTCCGATCGCCTGGGCACAATCCTCAATCACTCGAAGGTTGTGTTTGCGAGCGATGCCCATAATGGCATCCATCTCTGCGGCTTGGCCGTAGAGGTGGACAGGTATGATGGCCTTCGTGCGAGGAGAAACCGACTTATCAATTTTCGACGCGTCGATCGCAAAAGTTATGGGATCGATATCGATGAATACCGGTTCCGCCCCCAACAAACTTATAGCGTTAGCTGTGGCGACAAACGTAAAG
>Ga0206991_10022_pt1 | contig 39595 bp, 37 predicted proteins | sample Alteio_BWMinCont_9_FD_153286 | JGI IMG/M metagenome (GOLD analysis project Ga0206991, IMG submission 153286) | Enriched cells from forest soil in Barre Woods Harvard Forest LTER site, Petersham, Massachusetts, United States -... | ecosystem: Environmental > Terrestrial > Soil > Temperate forest >...
AGCGCCGGGGCGAATAAAACCGCAAAAGTCGTCCGCTTCCATACTTTAGGTGGCCCGGAAGCATTGAAGATTCAGGAAGAGCCAATCCCTGAACCAGGAAAAGGCGAAGTTCGTCTGGATGTGAAAGCCATAGGGCTGAACAGAGCAGAGGTAATGTTCAGGAAGGGTCAATATCTGGAGTCCCCGATACTGCCGTCGAAGCTCGGCTATGAGGCAGCCGGCGTGGTGGCAGCAGTGGGGCCGGATGTGGACAAGAAGTGGCTTGGCAAGAAGGCCAGCACTGTCCCGGCGTTTCTGATGACGCAGTACGGCGTGTATGGAGAAGCGGCGATTGTTCCGGCGAGTGCGCTGGCGGTTTATCCCGAGAAGCTCACGGCGGAAGAGGGCACATCCATCTGGATGCAATATCTGACAGCCTATGGAGCACTGATTGCGCACGCTCAGATTACAAAAGGCGACTTCGTAATTATCACGGCAGCCAGCAGCAGTGTGGGGATTGCCGCCATTCAAATGGTGAACGCGGAAGGCGCCATCAGCATCGCAACCACGCAAACATCCAAGAAGAAGGCCACGTTGACCGAGCTTGGAGCCACCCACGTGATTGCAACCAAAGAAGAAGACTTAACCGCACGGGTAAAGGAAATCACGGGTGACCGAGGGGCACGGGTGATCTTCGACCCCATTGCAGGCAAAGGCATCGGGCTGCTGGCTCAGGTGGCCGCGGTTGGCGGAACAATCTTCGAATACGGAGCCCTTGCGCCTGAGCCCACACCGTTTCCTTTGTTTACCGCGTTGCGCAAAGGGCTGTCCGTTCGTGGCTACACCCTCCGTGAAATACTTTCTGTTCCGAAGCTGAGGGCCAAGGCTGAGCAGTATGTTTTCGATCGCGTCCAGGCGGGCAACTTCAAGCCGCGTATAGACCGAGTCTTTCCCTTTGCGGAGATCGTCGACGCGCATCGCTACATGGAGTCAAACGAGCAGATTGGCAAAATTGTCGTAACGGTGTAGCAATAATCTGCCATAAATAGCTCTGAACTGCGGTTCAGCTGCTGCGCAGTCGCGCTACCCGACCATTGGCTTTAAAGCGGATCGGAATCTGGGCTAGGTTGCATTGTTCAGGCCAAGCTAGACTTCTGTCCAATGATGAAATATCGATTGGTCGCTGCCGTCGCTATGCTGGTCTATTAATGAACCATCCGGTTCACTATGATGTATGAAAACCATCCGGGTTACCAAGAATATTGTACCGAACAGTTCAATACCTCATAATGTAAACATGGGACGACCAAAACACTTCAGCCGGGAGGGCGTGCTGGAAAGGGCACTTCCCCTGTTTTGGAAATATGGCTTCGCGGACACCAGCCTTCAGGAATTGGAAAAGGCTACGGGCGTCAATAAGTCCGGTCTCTACGCCGAGTTCGCCGACAAGGGAGACCTGTATTTAGAGAGTTTGCGGCACTACTTGAGAAAACGACAGGAGGATGAATTACTGACCGCCAAGCCGCTGGGCTGGAAAAACATCGAGCGCTTTCTGAAATTCGCGCCTTGCACCCTGGAGGGTCAGAAAGGCTGTTTTTCTATCAATTCCATGAACCAGTTTGCAGTGCTCCCTCCCGCGGCGCAGGAAATCGTTTCAAACAGCCGCGCTTTTCTTAAAGACCTGATCGCCAGAAATGTCGAAGCCGAGAAGCCCGGAATGAAAGCAACGCTACTGGCGGAAATGATCTTGACCTTCTTTACCGGCATCAGCATGGAGCAACACCTGAAAGGCAGTAAGGCGACCACGAACCGAAAAGTGGGCGACTTTATGAGGGTCGTCCGCAAGCTGTGAATCTGTAGTTCCGCGGAGGGCCTGGGGACCGATCGGTTCGTGATTCGGTATCAGTCTTTTGTTTTAGGCTATTGTCGACAATCCTGAAACCACCGCCAAAGCGTGGGTCAGGAGTGGACCCTGCTATTCGTTCACGTATTGAAAAATACTCGTGAGTTAAAAATTCAAGCTGATGCCGGTGATCTGCGGGAAGACGACGGGAAGACAAATTTTGCTGAGAGACTACGCCCAGTTCGAATCAGCGGTTTCTCTATTGCGATATGAAGGACGTAAGCGACGACGATCGAAAGAATGACGGTGAGTAAGTAAGAGAGAATAACGCGTTGGTGCATGGCCTTTTCGGCAAAGTTCAGAATCAGGTGATGAACAAGGTAAATGCCGTACGAGATTTTTCCAATAAACACGACTGGACGTGACATCAACATGCGATTTGCGGATGTACGAACAAGGAGCACGAAGGCCAAATTACAAGCCACGACCGTAGAATACAGGAACTTGCTGAGGTTGCTGTCCCAATGCGGCATTACCAAGAGTTGAACAAGGAATAATATTGCGAAACAGACGTAGGCGCCCGTTCTTCCCGCGCGTTCTACGGCGCTTCGCATGTGGACGTTTCTGAATGCAAACGCCAACGCACAGCCTGCCAGAATAGAAGCGTAAGGAGCCACGAATACCCCAGAAAAGACCGCCAACAGCGCCAATCCGCAGGCCAGCCACCAACGTAACTTATCCCTGCTACGAAATATGGAAAAGGCGACTACCGGCCATAGAAGATAAAACTTCTCCTCAATTCCCAGGGACCAGCTATGGCCAAAAGTGCCCAACGTTCCGCGAAAGAATGGGACCTCCTGGAAGTAGGTCAGATAATATGGCATGTTCGCGGACATCTGTGGACGTTTTTCCGGCGACATGCCCACGCCGAAAATAAGGACGCAATATACCGCCAAGATCAGATAGTAAAGTGGAAAGATCCGAAATACTCGGCGAATGTAAAAAGCGGTGAATGAAAGTCTTCCGGTTTCCGCCTCCTCCTTTAAAGCCAGCGAAGTAATTAAATAACCGCTCAGTACGAAAAAAATATAGACCCCGAGACCCCCGGAAGCTACATCCCAGAAATGCGTGTGCATGTGAGCCGTTACAACGAGCAGAACGGCGATGGCACGGATACCGTCCAACTCGGGGATATAGTTTGTCATAGACTTGATTGGATTCTTCCCGGCTTTCGATGTCTCCGCAGTATAGTCAGGGATTTCCGAGCCCCCCGTATAATTTTTGTCATCTGTAAACGACTTATAACGACGAGACGAGATTGTCGCGAGTTATCGACAACGCAACTTATCTGCAGTTCTTACGACGTCTTTAGGTGCGGAAGATCTTTATCCGCGGTGGCGATTAGCCAGAACAACCTTGCTTGGGTACAAGCAACATTGGTGTCGGCGGCCAAATTCTGCTGATATGCGCATCGATGCCACACCGGAAAAGAAAGTGCTTCTCGTTTTTGCGCGCAAGGCCAGCTTTTTTATTCTGAAATAGATAGGTCGAGTAGCTCCAGAGTTATTAGGCGGGTCTTTATTTCAAAGTGCGGAAGCGGCTTGCGACCGAGGTTGCCGCAATTTTTGTAAGTAATCCAAAAACTCACGCATTCCCTCACCGGTCTTCGCGGATAGTTTTAAGATCTGGATGCCAGGGCGGACCGCCTGGATGTTGCGATCAAGAGTTTGCTCGTCAAAATCGACGGCTGCGGCCAGGTCCGTCTTGGTGACCACGGCGACATCCGCGCTATTGAAAATTGTTGGATATTTTAAGGGCTTGTCTTCTCCCTCGGTAACCGACAGAAGAACCAGCCGCAAATCTTCTCCGAGATCGTAAGAAGAGGGACAAACGAGATTCCCTACATTTTCAACAAAGAGGAAATCCAGCTTGCCGACATCCCATCCGTCCAAGGCTTTCTGAATCATGTTGGCTTCCAGATGGCAGAGGGTGCCCGTTGTAATCTGTTTAACTGGAGCGCCGCTGCGAGCGAGCCGCTGCGCGTCGTTTTCTGTAGCCAGATCGCCGACCAGCGCGGCAACTCGATAGCGCGGGCGAAGCAGTGTCAAGGTTCTTTCAAGGAACGTGGTCTTGCCCGAGCCTGGGCTGGATACCAGACTCACCGCCAAAATTTCGTCGCTGCGGAAGCGTTCGCGCAGAGCGCGGGCGATCACATCGTTTTGTTTCAAAACATTTTTTCTGACTTCCACCATGCGCGGTTCGGGGTTCATTCTCCAATCTCCAGCGCAAATACTTCCAACTCTTTTCCGCGGGTCACCTTAGCGCTCGGCGTGCCGCACTCGGCGCAACAAAAATATTGAATGGAGTGCACCGGGCGCTGCGTCCGGCAATGGGAACAATAGATCTCCACCGGAATTTCTTCGATAATCAATCGCGACCCTTCCAGCACCGTAGTTTCGCAGGCCATTTCATATGAGGAGAGCAGCGCGTCCTTCACCACACCTGACAAAAGCCCCAGGCGTAAATGTACGGCTTGAATATGCACGTTGCCGCGTAGCCCTGCTTCTTCCTGCGCCATCTCCACGATGCTCATGGCTATCGATAGTTCATGCATTTTTTGAAAGCCCCCACTACGTGCCCGAAATCACCTGTGACGTCACGCGGCGCGCTCCGCGCTCTTAGAATCCTCTTCCCCTAACAAGCCGAAGACTTCTGGAATGCCAAAAGCGGCGAGCGTAGCTTGCCCCAGACTGATCCCGCCATCATTGGCAGGAACCGCACGATTCGTCCATATAATCAAAGAGTCTCGCTCCAGCAAATTTTTCAAATCGCTCAGGAGCATTTCATTTTGAAACACGCCCCCTGACAACGCTATCGTGTCGGTATCATATGTCGAGCATAGTTCTGTCAGAGCGTCTCGGAGGCCTAAAGCAATTCCACGATGAAAGGCGCGCGCAATCTCGCGAACATCGCGCCCGCGGACCCGATCGCGAACTACGGACTCCAGCAACGGGCGAAAGTCCAATTCGCCAGATGAATACGGCAACGGATAACCCTCAGTCTCGGGCGATTTCCGCGCGAGGCGCTCGAGCCACATGGCCGCTTGCCCTTCAAAAGTGGTCTCGTTGGTAAAGCCAGCCAGAGCAGCGGCAGTATCAAAAAGGCGACCCATTGAAGTTGTCGGGAAGGCGCGCATATTTTTCCGCACCAAGCGCACAGCGTCGCGATAACGCGCACCAAACAAAAAAGGTTGAGACATGACATTCGGCAGGTCGTCCAATTGCTCGAGGTAGCCTGCGGCCGCCTGGAGCGGGTAAGACGACGCCGCGTCGCCACCAGGCAAAATCGCTTTCCGCAAATGCGCGACACGTTCGAATCCGGAACGAACGCTGCCGGCAAAAATTTCCCCACCCCAGATACTCTGGTCGTCTCCATACCCGGTTCCATCAAAACTCACGCCGATGACACGCTGGTCCCATGCGCCACGTTCGGCGATTACCGAAGCAATATGCGCACGATGATGTTGCATGGCTCGTTTCTCGGAGGCCTCGAGTTCCAGGGCATGCAAGGTCGATACATACTGCGGGTGCGCGTCGTGGGCGATCAATAATTTATCCGGCTGAATTTCGTACATTGCGAGGAGATCACGCACCGTGGCCTGAAACGCGCGAAAGGCCTGGTAATGGTCAAGATCGCCGATGTGCTGGCTTACGAATGCCTGCCCTTCGACGACCAACGTGATGGTGTTTTTTAGATCCGCGCCCAAGGCAAGAATTGAGCGCTCCGAGGGGAGAGCGGCAACAGCGCCGGGGGCGTATCCGCGGGCACGTCGAAGAATCGCGGGGCCAAAGACGCCAGCGCGAACAACGGAATCGTCCACGCGGCGCGCAATGCCGCGCTCGCCGATCAAAAATCCGTCCGCGATGCCCGAAAGCTGCTCTAATGCTTGGCCATCTTCATAGGCAATAGGCTCGCTCGAACGATTCGCGCTGGTCATGACCAGGATTTCTGGCGCCCCGGCTTCAAACAGCAGGTGATGCAGCGGAGTGTACGGCAGCATCACGCCGAGCTCATCAAAATCAGGTGCAACTTCAGATAACTGGACTTTCGCCGGAGCAAGCACGATCGGCCGGGCGACAGACGTCAACAATTCTTCCGCCTTCGGTGGCAGCTCTATCAGGTTGCGAGCAACCGCAATGTCGGCGGCCATTAACGCGAACGGTTTTTCCTTGCGATATTTTCGTGTTCGCAGCGCCGCGACAGAATTCGCATTGCTCGCGTCGCAGACCAGGTGGTAACCGCCCAAACCTTTTATCGCCAAAATATCGCCGGCCGTAAGGCGTTGAACCGCTACGCGGACGACTTCATCATCCCCGCGTTCCGTCCGGTTGCCCCACTGAAAATAATAATGTGGTCCGCAATTCGGACAGGCCACCGGCTGCGCGTGAAAACGTCTATTTGCTGGGTCGGCATATTCTGTGGCGCAGTAGCTGTCGAGGGGCCATTTGGCCATCGTTGTATTACAACGGTCGTACGGCAAGCTTTCGATCACCGTGTAGCGCGGTCCGCAACTGGTGCAATTTATATATGGATAGTGATAGCGACGATTCTGTGGATCGAAAACCTCGCGGAGGCAATCCTCACAGACCGGTAAATCGGGCGATACACGAACAGTCGGTTTGCGCTGCCGCTGGCTGGTAAGAATCAGAAACTCGGTACACCCAGCAGGCTCGGCGGGCATCACCCGTAGGGTCACAATGGAAGCTGCAGGCGGTGGCTGAGTTTTCAACTCTTCAATAAAAACTCGCAGTGTCGATTCTTTCCCTTCGAGATGGATCTCGACGCCTTCTTCCTCGTTCAACACCCAGCCGGTGAGTCCGTTCGTCCGCGCCAAGCGGTAAACGAAGGGGCGAAATCCTACGCCTTGCACCACCCCGCGTACCTTGATGGAATACGCATTCGGCATAACGTCACTTTGCGGCTACGATGCAACCTCTACCTTGCCATCCCACGCGGATAACCTTTCCGTCCTCTACAAGAATCGGCACGGTGTAAGGCGCGGTGGCCATTTCCTGCATGCGAGCCCGGGCCCCCTGGTCGGATTCCACATCAAACTCCGTAAAATCCTTCCCGGCCCATTCGAGCCATTCGCGCATTTCGCTGGTGTATGGGCAACCCGCTGTGCCGTAGAGCTCCAGGTTAGGCATTTGCGAATCCCTCCATCGCGTCGCGAAGAGTGTGATAAATCGAGGCCTGAACTTCTTGAATGCGCGGAATGTAATCGGAGCGCACGATCAGAGCAAAATCCGCGAGACTACGACGAACGATTTCTCCGCCGTCGTACCCTAACAATGCAACGGTGAGCATTCCACGCTTGCGTGCTTCTTCAAGCGCCATAACAATATTTCGGGAACCTCCACTCGTGGAAATTGCCACCGCCACATCATTCTTTTGCGCGTGAGCGATAAGCTGCCGCAAAAAAATCAGTTCGGTTCCCACATCGTTGGCGATGGCTGAGATATTGGCAGGTTCCATCGAGAGTGAAACCGCGGGTATCGGACGATATCCTGAAGGCGGCATTACACAATCGAGTGTCCAATCATTGGCGTCCGTCGCGGAACCACCATTGCCAAAAATGATCAGCTTGCCACCGCGCTGGATTCGCTCCGTCATAGCAATCGCGGCGTTGCCTATTACCTCCGATTCTTCCTGTGCGACGCGCTCGCGCAAATGCGCGTCATCGCGGGCCTTCATCTGAATGGACGCGGCAACTTCGGCCACCGCGTCAACCGTTTGCTGCTTGTCTTTGCCGAGGAAGGGATACAAAAATCCGGCGTCGCCTACCTCATGGCCCATTTCATGATGCTCGAAAAAGACGTGCACGCTCTCCCAGAGCGTGTGATACAGAATCTCGATCATTTCTTGATGAACGAAGGGATCCTGTTTGCCGGGCGCAACTGCGTAGAACCCTCGCGGACCAGGCAGTGCAAATGTCATTGCCTTCCGTTTCGATGCACTTTCAAGCGCCGCCAACACTTCGGGATGGCCTTCTGGCGGACCAAATCCCATGACCATATCGTCTGGTTGCAGGAGCACTTCGAGCCACGGCCCGAAAAGCAGTGAAAGATCAAGCGCAGGTAGCGCGCGTTTACCAACAATGACGGGGTGCACGAACTCCACGGAAACGTGTTGCGCATCGGTTGCGTAAGGCCCGCGCCCAAATGCGAGTAAGCGGCCTCCGCGAAGAAATCGCTCGGACATTTCACGGCAAGCTTCGGCAAGCCGATAGGCTTCCTGGGCGAAAAACTTTTCAAAAATGAGATTGCGCCCGAGCAGCTTTTGCTCGATTTGGGTTCCGATTTCGCAGCGCGTGGCCATAACTTTTTCCTAGCAAATTCGAGGCAGCGGATCGCCGACGAGCATATCCACCAACCGCATGCCGCCATAAAGCGTAGTGACAAGAACGGCGCCGGCCGGCTGCTCCCTAACCTCGCCAATTATTTCTGCTTCGCTTCCGCCGGGGGCTTCGCGTACTGCTCGCAAGGCGACGTCCGCTAGCTCAGCGGAAACAATCGCGAGAAATTGGCCTTCATTGGCGATGTGCAAAGGATCCAGTCCCAGAAGTTCGCAGGCTCCGCGCACCGTGTCTCGCAGAGGAATTTTCTCTTCGAACAGAACAATTCCGTAGCCGCAATCTCTGGCCAGTTCGTTCAGTGAAGTAGCCACGCCTCCGCGGGTCGGGTCGCGCATCCAGCGCACTCCGGCGCCCGCCGCGCTGACCACAGCCTGAACCAACGGAAACACTGAGCGTGTGTCCGACCGCAGTTCGGCTTCGAGATCGAGTTCGCCTCTTGCAAGCAAAATGGTTATGCCATGATCGCCAATAGGTCCGGAGAGCAGCACTCTATCCCCGGGACGCACGGAACTTGCCGCGATATCAACGCCCGGAATCAACCGACCAATTCCTGTCGTGGTGACGTACATGTGGTCGGCCTTTCCGTGCTCGACGACTTTCGTGTCGCCACCGGCAATCACCACGTCGGCTTGCTGCGCGGCTTTTCCCATAGCGCGAACTTCCGCCTCAAGGATGTCGGTTGGTAGTCCCGCCTCGAGCACGAAGGTCACCACAATGGCTTCCGCTCTCGCGCCCGATACCGCGAGATCATTCACCGTGCCATTGATAGCCAGTTCGCCGATGGAACCACCCGGAAAACTAAGTGGTTTGACCACGAAACTATCCGTGGTCATGGCGATTCGCGTGTCATTAATTTGGATATGGGCCGCGTCTCCCAACGGACCTGAGTTGGAGCCAAAGAGGAGCGGAGCAAACAATCCTTCCACTAGTCTCCGGCTTGCTTTGCCGCCGGCGCCGTGCGCCATTTCGATCTGCGGTTCGCGGAACCTGATCTTGGCGGCAAAGTTTTCCATGGTTTTTGTAACGCTCATACTACGCCGGCAAGATTTACATCAGAGATTGTGACCGGCTTGCGATGCTCATAATTGTAGAACGCGGCACAGGAGCCTTCCGAGGACACCATCAACGCTCCAACCGGGCTCTCGGGCGTGCATTCCCGCGCGAATAGTTTGCATTGGGCGGGTTTAAGAACGCCCTTTAATACTTCGCCGCATTGCGCAGCTTTGGGATCGGTGATGCGGATCCCTGGAATATTGAATCGACGTTCGGCATCCCATTGGGCATACGAGTCTCGAATCCGTAGCGCTGATTGCGAGATAAATCCAAGGCCGCGCCATTCGAAATACGGGCGCAGCTGAAACACTTCGTTCATGGCTTTCAAAGCCGCACGGTTCCCTTCCCATGGAACCACACGCTTGTATTGATTCTCAACTTTAGCTTCGCCCTTTTTCAGCTGCCGCAGCAACATGACGATTGACTGCAGCAGATCGAGCGGCTCAAATCCGCACACCACGATGGGCTTGCCCTCGTCGCAGGCAATCCATTCATATGGCCGGCAGCCAATCACGGTGGAACAGTGGCCGGGCCCGATGAAACCGTCGAGACGCATATCCGGCGAATCAAGAATCGCGCGGATGGCGGGAATGATGGTCACGTGATTGCAAAACACGGAAAAATTCTGCAAGCCTTCTGCCCTGGCTCTCTGCAATGTCAAGGCAGTGGATGGCGCCGTTGTTTCAAAGCCAATGGCAAAAAACATTACATGCTTGTCGGGATTCGCTTTAGCAAGCTTGATGGCGTCCGTGGGCGAATAAACAATGCGCACATCCGCACCGCGCGCTTTATGCTCCAGCGGACTGCCATGCGCGCCGGGCACGCGCATCATGTCGCCAAAGGCAGCAAAGATTACCTTGGGCTGAGCCGCGATAGACAGGCCATCGTCGATGCGTCCCATGGGCAACACGCACACGGGACAACCCGGCCCGTGAATGAGGTCGATGTTTTCGGGCAGTACATCTTTTAATCCGAAGCGATAAATTGCGTGCGTGTGGCCGCCGCAGACTTCCATTAACCGGTACTGCCGCTGCGGGTCGGTAAGTCGGCGGACCTCTTCCGCCGTCTTCATGATTAATTCTGGGTCTCGGAATTCATCGACGAATTTCATATTAGCTCCCCAGAGCTAAATAATTCTTTTCTCTTCCACATCTTCGAGGCCGTAGCCACGAACCTCTTCGATCACCGCTTCGCTCTCTCCCAACATCTGCAGCGTATGCATTTGGTCGAGAGCCTCTTCTTCGCTGATTTTGCTCATGGCGAATCCGACATGAATCAGCACCCAATCACCGGGCTTGGGTCTATCTTCCTGCAGCAAACCTAGATCCACCCTTCGCCGCACTCCCATGACATCAACCAGCGCGGAGTGCGTAACGTCAGAAGAAATCTCTACAATCTTCCCAGGTATTGCCAGGCACATTCTGCATCCTCCCGTCGCTTCCAGTCTTTCGTCACGATGATCCATGCTAACGCCTGCTGAGCTCAAGGGTCCTTGTTCGCGGTAACATCGAACGAGATTTTGAGTTCATCCTTCACCTTGAGAGCTCCGCCCGCAACAGAAACAAGCTTGATCTTGAAATCCGACTGCTTGATGGAAACCTCGCCGTAAGCACGAAGCTTATCGTCCGCCGGGACCATGTTCACCGAAACGGTCTGCCTTCGGGTAACACCGCGGAGAAACAAATCACCCTCAATCTTCACTACGTATAGCGATTCGCCGAGCTGCATTCCTGAAACTTGCCTGCTCTCAAAAGCAATATCCGGGAATCGTCCAACCTCGAGTACCTGGTCATTCATAGTTCGGATAATTTCACGGCGGTCTTTCTCACTAACATCGTTTTGGACTTCAAACGAACCGGCCTTGATAGTGATCCCCACAGAACTCTTCGTTATATCGTCGGGCGCAAAGCTCACTTCGCCGGAGAAATCTCGAAAACCGATCACCGGGTTATGCCCAAATCCCGATAATAGGCCCGCGGCAAAAGCGCGCACGGTTAAGCGGCTGCTCGTCGGATCGATCGTCGAATGGATGGCCGAAACCTGTGGCGACATTTTTACTCCGGTTGTCGAGTTCATTGTCTCCCTACTTGCGCGCGATGATGTAGATCCAAACCCGCACGCGCGAGAAACCATGGTTGGGTCTCCCTAACGGGAGATTTGCACAACGCGACGCTGCTAAATCACATGGACCGCAGCCTGAAATACCGCTCCACATCCGGAATAATATGGCTGAACACATTCCCGAGCGGGCTTTTTTCGACGTATTGGCGCACCGCAGGGTGGGAAAGCACCATGCCTGCACCGACCACCAGCAAGGCCGCTCCGCCCAGCAGGAACAGAGTGTCTCGCGAGTTGGCGTTGCCATTTCCTTGCCGGTCCATAAGTTCAATTTTCATCGCAGTTCCTTTCTCAAGTTATGTGGCCTCGATTCAGGGGCGGTGTAACGGCCACTCTCCGTTCAGGATTCTAGTTACAAGCGATTCCGTCAACGTAACGGCACGTTCCACCGCATCCTCAACAAGCTCGCTAAGTCCCATCTGCCCCTCTTCAGGTCCTAGTGTGGAGGGCTCGCATCCCACCACGAGAATTCGCTGGAGTGGCGCTCCCAGAGACTTGGCCATACATAAAACATTCATGGGATTCATGGCGTGGGCATCAACGACCACCTGCCCAGTATTCGGCGAATTGCGGGAAGTTAAATCAGGTTCGACAACATACAATGTGCCCGGAGCGGCGCCACGTGGGCACGCGTCGATGAGAATCGTTACTTGCGGATCGTCTGTCAGCGCATACGCGAGGTCCAGGCTACGAATGCCGAAATCGACAACGCGCACACCTTCCGGAAAAGTGCGCCGCGACAGACGCTGTGCGACTTCCACACCAAATCCATCGTCTCCCAGAAAAATGTTTCCAATGCCGGCTACGAGAATCGTCGGAGCTGAAACATTGGTTGACTCGTCCGGATCGATGGGCTCCACCTCTTCGGGAAAAAAGAAAAAGCGATGTCCCGGCTGGCGCATCATTCCGATATCACGCCCGGGGTCATCGTCGGCAACAACACAGATGTGAAACTTTCCTTCGTAATCCTGCTCAATGGACTCAATGATCGCTGTCTTGCCGGCCAACGCCATGTCAAAAATGTCCGCGCGCTTGCCAGGACGCAATCGCACGCGATCACCAACTTTGACGTCGGCTTCCCCGATCCGCAAAGTTTCCAGCGGACTCTTGGCCTCCAGCAGATTCCACTCCCATTCGTTCATTGCGAGTCCTCTTGCTGGTCCTCTAAGGCTGGGCGCATTCCACGCAATACGCCGTGAAGCTTTAGGAATTGTTCCTCGGGCAAGGCCTCGGTCCGTTCCAGGATTTGCCGGGCGCGTTCGTCGCCTTGGCGCATCTCGTGTTTTTCAGCTTCGGTCAAGGTCAGAATTCTTAGCGCCAGGATCTCGTCGATCTCCGTGCCATCGAACAAATCGCCCGCGCTCTCAGGAGCGATCTGAGGATAGTCGTACAAGATGATCGGCGACGACAGCATGGCGTCGCGCTGGTCCTGCTCGCCTACGAGAACCGGCCATGTGCCCACATTTTTGCACTGCGCAGCGTACTCCTTTAATTCCTCCGGCGTATCCAAGAGCGAGACGAACTCGCCACGCTCAACGCTGAGAATGCTGTGCGCGGAAAGCAAAGAACGCATCAAGGCAGAATCGCGGCGGGCGGTACCGGGATCAGCGACGCTGCCCTCATTCGCAACTTCGAGCGTAACTTTGTACAGCTGTTCATTGAAACGCGAAGCGTTCAACGTGATTCGCGCGCTGATGGATTCCTGTGTTCGTACGATCATATGAGGGAGTTGGCCGTCCGCGTCGCACAGGGACTCCGTCGCTTCACTTGGCGGCCAGTTGAGCGCGCGGTTTACCGACGCATTCACCAATTGATTGAACGAAGCCTCCACGATCGCGTCGCGCGTGGCGCCTTCCTGCCATGCTGGCGCCGCGCTTAACTTTGCCTCAGAGCTTGCCAAGTTGAAGGCCGACGTTTGCACATCGCGCACGGTCCTTGATATGGCCTGAAGGAACCGCACTTTTACCGTCATTCCCGTCTGGGCGCTTCCCTTCACCAAACACTCCGTTCGCGTGTACCAGGGATCGGTTCCCTGCTGCGCTTCGCTGTAGTTCCTCGGATATACGACGCCAAAATTCCAGCGCTGGCGATTTTTCACCGACGAAGGACGATAGGGATACAGCATGTAGCCCTCGTACAGAATGGCGTTCGCGATCTCTTCAATTAATTCTACGTTCACGATCGCACCGGTTCATCGGCATTCTGGAATAAGCGCGCGATAACTTCCTCCCAAGTAGGAACGCCGTTGCGCACCTTGTACTCGTATAGCCGTTCAAAGGCGTCCCGCCGAAGGCACAGCCACGCTGTGTTGGGGTAATATTCGTCGATCATTTGCTTCCAGATCTTCAGCGGCAATCTAAACTTGGCCTCTTTTTCCCAAGAAATTGGCGCAACCTGGAGATCTCCGTTTTCCCCGCGATAAAACAGTGTCCCGCTGAACAGGAAATTTAGCGGCAGGTCACCGTCGCTCAGTCCATGGAAATATTTTGTGGAAGCCACGTTAAAATCAAAGGTACACGGCACTGGGACTTCAACGGTCGTCTCGCCCTGAAATGACGGGATATTCACAGCGACATGCGTCCACAGCATGGTTTTCAGTGTCTGGCCCCAGCGCGATGGCTCGCCAAAAAGATCGCTCAAACGGGCTTGTTCTTCGGCGGTATAGTGGCGCCGGGTGGCCTCGATGTGAATTTGCGCCCGCAGCGCCATCGAATGGATGACCTCGTCACGGTTCGTATTTGTCACTCGCAACTTGAATGAAAGCGTGGGCGCAGCGGCGTAAGGAACCGGGGCAACGCTCTCCACGCGGAAATCTAAGTTAGGCATGTTGCTCACCGTTCGGCACGCCTGCCTTCGCTTTCAATTCCGCGAAAAATTGACCCACTTCCCGCCAAACTTCAGTACCGCCAGACAGCCCACGCCAGTGCATGCGAATTAAGCCCACAAGTTTGTAACACTCGTCGATGGGAACCATGTAATACTCCGGGTTCACTCCACGGCCCGCACCGACTCGATTCACCAGCAGAGCTTCGACGTCAGTTCGCAGTTCGTTCAAAATCACGTTTTCCTGTATCACCTCGTTCCAGGTGTCCAATGAGAGCAGCGATTCCGTAGGCCCGGCGGGACTCGGATAATAAGCCACGATTTTTCCGTGTGGAGTGCTGTAATACAGGAAGGCCATCTCAATGGGCATCATCAAGCTGTCCCATTGCGCGTCCGTCAGGCGGAAATCGCTGAGGAAGCGCACATCCCGCGGAACGCGTTTGAATTTCAGATTTTGATTTCCGCTAAATAAGATGGCGCATGCTTCGCAAGCACAAATCAGTTTTCGGTTGGCCGTTTCGAGCAGGTGCGCATGCTCCGACGCGAGCTCGCGACTGCACATTTCACAGGTTTCTACATTCTCGTTTCGCTTCCGCGCAAATTGGCGGAGTGTCGCGAAGGCCGATGCCTTTGGCAGTAAGTTTGAAGAAGCCACAATTACTCAAAAAACTCCATTTTCTAGGCCTGGGGACTCTAGGCGCTCTCTGGAATAGCTGGTTGGACGGTGGCTGCCAGGCTCGCAAGCGGCACAAATCCTGTAGTGGTAGAAGCCTTCTCGACGTAGCCTTGCATAACTATTTCTGAAATGTCGGGCGCTGCTTCATAGATGGCCTGTTCCACAGCTTGTTTCAACGCCAAAGCGGAAGACCCGCAGCCTTCACTTTTGCCCTCCATACGCAGCGTGACCATTCCCGCTTCGTCGATACTCACAAAACTTACGGTGACGGCATGCGAGCGCATGGACGGCTGGGTCTTTTCGAGTGCTTCTAGAACTCTGGTCTTAATGTCGACGGGATGCAGGCCATAAAGTAACAGCACACTTTTCACGACCCCATCGCGAGCGAAGGTATCGATGATGGACTTCCCGGACTCACCGTTCTTACCAACAACTTCCAACATGCGTTCCAGGCAAGCGCCATGTAGAGTCATGAGCGCCTGTACCAACTCCTTCGCATTGGCCCGTAGAACTGGGTCTTTGGCTTCCTCTAAAGCACGCACCATCTTGTCGATCGATTCGATCTGACTTTCCACTTCTTTTTGTTTCGGCATTCACGCCTTTCCGATAGCGAACTCGATGAGTACGGAAAGGGATACTCCGTGCTCACCGCTTGGCGACCACGCGGAGGAGGTATTTCTCTTCTACGACTGCAAGCCAAACATCGGCGAATGGTGGGTCTCCAGGGTTTTTCCATCGCCGAGATACATGTGCACGCCACAAGGCAGGCACGGATCGAAACTGCGCACCGCCCTCATGATGTCGATGCCCTTAAATTTGTCCGGACCGTTATCCTCAAAGATCGGCGTGTTTTGCACGGCATCTTCATAGGGTCCGGGCGTTCCGTAAATATCACGCGGGTTGGCGTTCCAAGGCGTCGGCGGATACGGATGATAGTTGGCGATTTTTCCGTCGCGAATGACCACGTGATGCGAAAGTACGCCGCGAACAGCTTCGTGGAAACCGCATCCGATGGCGTCTTGCGGCACTTTGAAGTCTGACCAGGTTTTCGTAGAGCCTTTATGCACCTCGGCCAATGCCTGTTCGGCAAAATACAAAGCGGCGCAGGCGGCGTAAACCTGGAAGTAAGTGCGTGCACGATCGCGCTCGATACAATTGCTCCACTTCGGAACCTTCCATTCGAACTCGACTTCGGGAAGGGACATCGTCTTAGGCAAATACATTTTCACACTGTTCCCCGTCGCCTTGATGTAGCCGATGTCGACGAGGCCGGCCAACGCGGTGGCCCAGAGGCGCGCAATGGGCCCGCCGCCGGTGTCGAGCGCCAGATGGTCGCCGGTGCGCCTATCAAGCCAACGCGGCGACATCACCCAGGTGTATTTGTCTTTGAAGTTGCGCTTTTGTGGACGCGGAATAGTGGTCTGGTTCCACGGATGATTTTTGTCGACAGGATTTCCGAGCGGATCGGTGTTAACGAAGGTCTCCGAGCTTTTCCAATCGTCATAATACGAACTGCCTAGCAAGATGCGGATGTTTAGGTTGATGTCCACTAGGTCAGTCGTGACCAATTTTCCGTCGACCACGATGCCTGGCGTTACATACATCTTGCGACCCCAGTGAGTCATGTTTTTGTATTGGTAATCGCACTCATAGGGATTGTTAAACGATCCCCAGCAGGCCAGCAAAATGCGGCGCTTTCCGACTTCTTCATAACCAGGAAGCGCTTCATAGAAGAAATTAAATAGGTCGTCATGCAGAGGCACGACTTTCTTCATGAATTCCACGTATTTCATCAAGCGCACGATGTAGTCAGTGAACAGCTGTACGGTCGCCACAGTGCCCACTCCGCCGGGATAAAGGGTCGAGGGGTGAACGTGCCGCCCTTCCATCAAGCAGAACATTTCGCGCGTCATGCGGCTCATCTGCAACGCTTCTCGATAAAATGCGCCGGTAAAGGGGTTGAGAGCGCGCATGATATCCGCGATGGTGCGGAAGCCGTGCAAATTTGAACCTGGAGCGAGCTTTGTTTCCGCCTTAGCAAGAACGGCGGGGTTGGTTTCCTTCACCATCTGCTCGCAGAAATCCACCCCGACTAGGTTGTCCTGAAATATGTTGTGGTCGAACATGTATTCGGCGGCCTCGCCGAGATTGACGATCCACTCGGCGATGTTGGGGGGACGCACACCGAACGCCATGTTCTGCGCGTAGGTAGCGCAGGTGGCGTGGTTGTCCCCGCAAATCCCGCAGATACGGCTGGTGATGAAGTGGGCGTCGCGCGGATCCTTGCCCTTCATGAAAATGCTGTAGCCGCGAAAAATCGACGACGTGCTGTAACACTCCGCCACGCGCCGATTATCAAAATCGATCTTCGTGAAAATTCCCAAGCTTCCCACGATCCTGGTGATGGGATCCCAATTCATGTCCACCAATTTGCCGGACTTGCTGGAGGAATCTCGCAGCGGAGTGGTGATGGCGCTCATGTTCGCTCTGCTCCTTTTCCTTTAATAATTTCTAGTAATCTTTTTAATAAGTTCTCGGGCTATAGCCAGTGGTTAGTTCCGGACGCGGATGCCGCCACTTCGGTTCTTTATTCACGGTGTCATTCGTAAGGTGACGGAGCGCTCGAATCGCCTTGCCGTAAACACTGATCGTTGTGGACGATACTCTGGCGCCAGGCGGTTCATCCATGAAGGGCATAAACTTGTCCGGGAAACCCGGCATTGTGCAACCGATGCAAATTCCGCCAACGTTGGGGCACCCACCGATGCCGGCCATCCACCCGCGCTTGGGGACGTTGCAATTGACGACCGGACCCCAACAGCCCAATTTCACGATGCATTTGAGCGAGCCGTACTCCGTCGCGAAATCGCCCTGCTCGTAGTAGCCGGCCCGGTCGCACCCTTCGTGCACCGTCTGTCCAAACAGCCACATGGGCCGCAACTGCTCATCAAGGGGGATCATGGGCGCCAACCCGGCGACCTGATAAAGCAGGTAAAGCAGCGTCTCCATGAAATTGTCCGGCTGCACTGGACAGCCGGGCACATTCACGATCGGAAGGCCTGCCACCGACTTCCAATCCCAGCCCAAGTAGTCCGCCAAGCCCATCGCGCCGGTGGGATTTCCAGCCATAGCGTGAATCCCGCCGTAGGTCGCACAGGTGCCGCAAGCGACAACTGCCAAGGCCTTCGGCGCCAATCTGTCGATCCATTCATTGGTAGTTATGGGCTGGCCGGTTTTTGAATCCGTTCCCATCGCCGCCCAATACCCTTCCGATTTGATGCTTTCGTTGGGAATGGAACCTTCGACGACCAATACGAAGGGGTTCAGCCGGCCCGCTTCCGCTTCGTACCAGAATTTCATGAAATCATCGCCAACTTCGTAAGCGAGCACGGGATTGTGCAAATGTACTTTTGGAAGACCAGGGATCGCACCCAGGAGTACATCTTCAATGCTGGGCTGCGTGGCGGCGGTGATTGAGACGGAGTCGCCGTCGCAGCCAAGACCTGCGGTCATCCAGATAATATGGATGTCCGAGACTGGCGATTTTTTTTGAGTTACGCGACCATACGGAACTGCGTCTGCGGCCATGATGGCTTTCTCCTTTTCTTGGTGGAGTTTGATAAATCGAGTGGTGGGCGCGCAAGCATGAGAGACAAGATATATTCGCCGTGTCCCGAAAGTCACAAGTAGGCGGCGGCTAATTTCTGGTTAGGGGATTTTGCTATGTAGTTGGTCGGGGAGTCCCTGATATGTCTAAACTCTTCTATTTATTGGTGATAAGAGAGGCCCCGCGGTTAGCGGTAATGAGTCGAGAGATTTATTTAATACTCAGTAGAAATAATTTTCTCAGGTGAGATTTCTGGCAGAAAAAATGTTCCTTCCTAAACCGACTAGTCCGCTGCGCCTAAGGCGCTTTTTTCGTTGAGCGTCGATTCAATTGCGTGTTGAACTAATTCCCTGGCATTGCGCAGCGACAGCTTTTCCTTTATATGCGCCTGGTAGGACTCCACGGTCTTGACGCTCACGTGTAATTCGTCCGCGATTTGCCGCGTGCCGTGACCAGCTCCGATAAGCCGGTACACTTCCAACTCCCGGTCGCTCAACGTCATCAGCGGATCGTTTTTCGACGATCCTGTCCCGTGCACGAATTGTTCCAACATCTTATTTGTCAATCTTTCGCTGAGATAAACCTTACCTTCTAAAATCCGCCGGATGGCCACCAATACGCGTTCCGTGGCCTCCTGCTTCATGATGTAGCCGTTAGCGCCGGCGCGCAGTGAACGTTCCGCATAGGTGGACTCTTCGTGCATCGAAAGAATCAGAACAGGGAGAATTGGTTCTTTCAGCCTTATGGTTTTCAGCAGTTCCAGTCCGTCAGGTCCATCCAGCGATATATCAATGACCATCAGGTCCGGTTGTGCGCTTACCATGCGCTGCAACGCTGAGGGTGCGTCCTCCGCTTCGCCGCAAACAACAAGGTCGGGCTCCCGGTTTATCAGTAGGCCGAGACCTTGGCGCACAATGGGATGATCGTCCACCAGAAAGACCTTAGCCTTCCCAGATTGGATGGTGGATTGGAATCTGTTTGGCAAACGCATCCCCGATCTTCACCTACGCGACGTCAATTACGCATCGTCGGTAAAGGAAAAGTACAGCAAACCATGACCCCGCTGTCGGCTCTATTGCCCACGTCTAGTGAGCCGCCGACCATTCTGGCGCGATAATTCATAATGTTCAATCCCATGCCAGTCCGCTGGGGAATTTCCGGCAAGCCCACCCCATTGTCGCGAATCGATAGAGCGCCTTCACCGTCACTTGCTGACAACTTTATGAGTAGCTGCCGGGCTTTACCATGTTTCACAGCATTGTTCACGGCTTCGCGGGCGATATGGTACAGGTGCGTGGCGACGTTTACATCGTTTATCAAAACCGGCGAATCACATTCAAAGCGACACGTTACTCGGAACAGATCTTCCGTTTCCTCGGCACAATGTTTCAGCGCCGCCATTAGTCCCTGCGCTTCCGACACCACTGGTAAGAGACCTCGAGCTAATTCCTTAGTCTTTCGGATGGCATCATTCACTAGCAACACGATCTTCGCCGCATCCACCGATTCCGGGACCGATTCTTCACATAACTTTTCTTCCAGCACCTTGCTCAGGAATGCTATGCCGGTCAAATGCTGGCCAAGACCATCGTGCAAGTCTTGACCGATGCGCCGCTGCTCTCGCGCGCTGACTTCCAGAATAGTTTTTTCCAGGCGCTTACGCTCAGTCACATCAATGCCGGTGGCAATCATGTGCGATACTCCCTTACCGCGAAATAACACGGTGGTCGACCAGGAAATTAATCGCGGAACCCCATCTCTGGTCAACCAGTGGCTCTCGTATTCTTTGGGAGGGTGTCCGGATCTGGATTGCTGCAGCAGCGCCTGGAAGTCGTCTACTTCTTCAGGCGCCAAGAACAATTCCCAGATGTATTTGGCTTGTACATCCGCAAAAGAATAGCCGGTGGTTTGCTCACACGCTCTATTGAAGCTAACAATTCTGCCGTCGGGATCGAGGACCACGATCAACGCGCCCACGGTGTCGAGAATTGCGGATAATACGTTCCGTTCTTGCTGCAGCTCGTTTTCAGCTTTTTTCAGCTCCGTAATATCGACGCCGACGCCGTGAATGAACCACGGTTGACCATCCTCGCGGCGTATCATCTTCGCTTCGCAGTGGAACCACAGTACCCGCCCATCGCGGGCTAAAACGCGGTATGCGGACTTTAGCGGCTGCCCCGACAAAAACATCTCCGCGGCTTCGGTGCTCCAGCGTTGTTTGTCGTCTGGATGAATCTGTTGGTACCAGCGCATAGGATCTTCGAGCCACTCGCGTTGCGAAAATCCCAGGGCCGCTTCGATTTGCGGGCTCACGTACGCTTCGCCGATACCTTTGTCGAGATAGACCATGAACACCACTGCCGGAATCTGTTCCACAAGCGCGCGATAGCGCTCTTCGACATTCAGCACTCGCGAAGGAAATTGAGGATCGCTCCTGGTTGCTTCACGCTGGTCTTGCAAAACCGCGCGCCCTTGAAAAAACACCTCCGCTAACCCCTTCAAGGTCTCCTGCGCCTCGAAGACCATAGCCTCATCGTCCAGCAACTTATAAGGGGTCGCCGAAGCATTCCAACTATTTTGGGATTGGGAGTCTGGATTCATAATCGACATCTGCGACGCGTCATCATCGACGCCATCCATTGCGGTGATAAATTCCTTTTCAACCCATATGACCCCGGCCCCGCCAACTTGGTTCCTTATTCATAGATGCCTGCGTAAAACGGCGAAGTGCGTGAATTGCTTTACCATAGGTTGCCACTGCGTTAGAAGAGAGTAGTGAGCCGGGAGGTTGGTCCATAAACGGCACGAATTTATCGGGGAATCCGGGCATGGTGCATCCGATGCAGATCCCACCTACGTTGGGGCAACCTCCGATACCGCCCATCCAGCCGCGCTTCCCGACGTTGCATTGTACGACAGGGCCCCAGCATCCCAGTTTCACGATGCATTGCATGCTGCCATAACTGTCCGCAAATTCCGCCTGCTCGTAATAGCCGCCACGATCGCATCCTTCGTGCACCGTCTGACCAAATAGCCACGTAGGCCGCAGTGCATCGTCCAACGGGATCATCGGCGCTCGGCCAGACGCCATGTTCAACAAATAAAGCAGCGTCTCCATGAAATTATCAGGCTGCACCGGACAGCCCGGCACGCACACGATAGGGATCCCCGCAGGCGATTTCCATTTCCATCCAAGGTAGTCGGGCAGCCCCATGCAGCCGGTCGGATTCCCTTCCATGGCATGAATCCCGCCGTAGGCAGCGCAAGTTCCGGCCGCTACTACGGCCCAGGCCTTTGGCGCCAGTTGGTCAATCCAGTCACACGTCAAAATGGGCTGGCCGCTCTTTGGATCGGTGCCGAAAGACGCCCAATATCCTTCTTTTTTATTGGTTTCGTCGGGGATGGACCCCTCTATGACCAAAATAAAAGGACCGAGTTTGCCCGTCGCTGCTGAATAAAAGTGCTCCATGAATTCGGCGCCATTGTCGTACGACAGAAATGGATTGTGCAGCCGAACTCTGGGGATCCATGGGATCCCTCCGAGTAGTATTTCTTCGATGCTCGGCTGCGTGGCCGCAGTCATTGCGATAGTATCGCCGTCGCAGCCCAGACCTGCGGTAATCCAGAGGATATCGATTTCGGGGATAGCTTGAGGTTGCCGGCGATCATTTTCGTGGCTGAACGCGGATTCCTGCATTGAGACGCCGCCGCACAAAATACTGAAACGCTGGGCAAGGCACTGAAAAGCGTGGATGCTGTTATAGATTACCTGAGACCCATTGTCGAGGAATCTCTTAGCGGGCAAAATTGTGATGTTGCCGGAGGGACACCTAACAATTTCGTGCCCCGCAAAGTGAAGATCCGTTTAATTTCACATCCGGCTGATTTTTATGTACCGCGCCACATCGGGCGCAGTCACGACTGCGAGGTACAAAGCAAAGACACCTAGCGCCAAAATCGCAACTTGTCTCATTTTTCCCCCTCGTTATTAAAAATTCAGAATAAAATGGCGGCCAACTCATTCAGTGGAATCGTGAGCTTGATGTTTCCGGACGCGAGGGTCAATCCCCGGTTTGCTGTAGGAGTTGCGCCTTCCCTAGCATGCACTAGAGAGCTTACCCGCGATGATGTCCCGGATGAAGTGTACCTCTCTGAGTTGGTAAGGGGTACCGTCATTACGGAAAATCTCATGGAACCACACCGCCGGTTCGCGATCGGTATAGGGATGCTGCCAGGAATCCCAAGGTAGATATGTTTGCGTTTTCCCTGCGACTAGCCCCCAGTTGATGGCGGCCACGTGATATTTCTTCGCTACCGGCAGCGAACCTTGGAACGTGCTTCCGTTGCCACGGGCCATGTACTCCGTGCAAAGGATGGGCCGATGATACGGCTGCAGCCAAATAATCCGTTTTTCGAATTCCCCCGGTTTATCGTAGCTGTGAAACGAAATTATGTCTGACCTCTCGATTTGAATTTTTTCTACGGGATCCAATTTTTCGGGTGCGGACCATCTTCCTTTCCAAACACCGCTAGTCAAGGGCTGGCGGGGGTGCGCATCACGCGCCCAATCAAATACTTTTGGCAACAGCTCCAGAACCAAGGCAACTTTGTTTTTTGGCTCCAACTTTTCGTAGCTGCCCGGATTCGTTCCGTCCGGTTCATTCCACACATCCCAACCGAGAACCCGCTCGTCTGTGGCGAAGGCTCCGACTACGCCTTCCACGTAAGCCTCAAGGCGCGGGTATTCTACAGCTTCTTGCAAGGCTTTCGCGCCCGGGCTTTGTACCCAACCGGAATTGTGAATACCGGGACGCGGTTCGTGTTGCTTCCCGAGTCGCGGATCGGGATCCCAACAAGAATCGAATAAAACGAAAAGCGGCTTGATATGGTGCTTGTTGGCAATTTGCAAAAAAGTGTCAATCCGCCTCCTGAAACCCTGGGCGTCTTGTTGCCAAGGGAGATCGTGCAGAAAAACGCGCATGGTGTTGAGGCCAATAGATTCGGCCCAGCCCAGTTCAAGATCGATTCGCTTGGAGTCAAACGTATCCGCTTGCCACATCTCAAGTTGGTTGATAGCGGTCGCCGGGATGTAGTTACTGCCAACCAGCCAGGGCTGCTTGCGGTACCAATCGTTGGCGGCTTTTTCAGTCCAGCGCTGCTGCGGCTCAGCCTGGAGGCAGGCTCCCAGACCAAGAATCAACATCACCGCGACCCAGATTCTTGGTGATCCCTGCGCCACCATTTCTGTTACCCCTTGGCGGCGTCCTGGAAAAATTGGACGCCTAAATGAATTGGGCATTCCTGGCGCCGTCTATGCGCACCAAATATTGTTTCCCATCATTCCGCTTCCGCGATTCCTACTCCTTGGGACGCCTCACATACGTAAATATCTGGCCGGTGTCCAGTTGCAGCCTCGTAACCGGCAGCGACGCGCCGACAAAATCGATCCGATTCGTTGGCACTCACCAAGTTGATTGTGCAACCGCCAAACCCACCACCAGTCATGCGCGCTCCAAGCACGCCGGGCTGCTGCATGGCGAGTTGCACCATAATATCGAGTTCGTGGCAACTGACTTCATAGTCGTCACGGAGACTACGGTGTGAATCGGCCATCAACTGGCGCAAAGTCACGATTCCATCCGACTCCAGAGCAGAGGCAGCCCAGCGCGTGCGCGCATTTTCGGTCACGACATGACGGCAGCGTTTGTAGACGAGATCGCTTACCAGGCCACGATGGTCTTCAAGATCTCGAAGCGAGACGTCCCGCAAGGCGCGAATTCCGGGGAGGCCCTTGGACAATTGACGAACGCCCTCTTCGCATTCGTTACGGCGAATATTGTACTCACTGCTCCCGAGCTTGTGTTGCACCATCGTGTTGCAAATTACCAAGTGCACTTTCGGTGGAAGACGCAGTAACTGAAAATCCAATGAACGGCAATCGAGAAGCATGGCGCTGCCGGCGCGGCCGTAGCAGGAAACAAACTGATCCATGATCCCGCAGCGTGCTCCGACGAATTCATTTTCCGCACGCTGACAGAGAAATGCTAACTCTTTTAGTGCAATGGGGTGGCGCGCCACATGCATGAGCGCAAAGCCCACCGAGACTTCCAGCGCCGCCGAGGAACTTAGGCCCGCGCCGAGCGGCACTTCACCCAAAATATATAGGTCGGCGCCGGACAGACGGTAACCTGCTTGCTCCAAAGCCCACGCGACTCCAAGCGGGTAATCGGTCCATTTCCCGGTCGCGTGAATCTTGAGATCGTCGAGATCGGCTTCCTCGAACTCCTGAAAATTTTCAGAATACAGCGCCAGCTTTCGGTCATCGCGGGCAGCAATGGCAACCCAGCAGGAGAATCCAATCGCTGCAGGAAGAACGAATCCCTGGTTGTAATCAGTGTGCTCTCCGATCAAGTTTACGCGGCCTGGCGCCCGGTACAGCTTCGCCGTGGAATGGAATCTGGAATCGAATTTCGCGAGCAGTTCGCGAACCTGATCCATGGATGTTCCTCATCAGGTGGCCGAAGCGATGCTATTTCCAGGCGCCAAGCAGTCGTCGGACGAGAATGAGTTGCCCGAGGTGGTACGCGTTATGGTCTGCTGCCAGCAGGGCTTGCCGCAAAATATTTTGCCCGTCGCCATGAGGAATCTTAGCGAATAAATCCGTTGAATCATCCGCTAGAAGCTTGATGAACCGTTGCATGTCGTTGCGAAATGCCTGAACACTCTGGTGCCACGCCTGCTCGTCCGGCGGCGCGGCTATCTTTGGCCAATAGCCTTCTGGCCATTTGGGCGAGTTATGTTTGGGATTAATTGCAAATTCCAGGATGTCCCATTGCGCAATGCGCAGGTGCTCGAGCAGTTGCCACGGAGAATGCTCGGCACCCCTGGAAGTTTTACCTTGAAGGGCGGGAGGCAGATCGGCCACCGCGTCGTCGAATGTGGCGTGAGCGTCGCCGCCCTCAAGCAGTTTAATCAGATGTTTTCTTAATAATTTATCGTTTTCCATGCGCGTGGAAACGCTCGTTACTTTCTCTTCCCTGCCGACACCAGCGAGCCGATGGATTGAAGCTCTCGTCTCACGCATCATACACCAGGGGGATTTGGCCACCGCGCTACGTGGCTTCCATGGGCAGACCCACGTAGTTTTCCGCGAGTGTTTGCGCAGCGGCCCGCGAACTTGTGACGTAGTCCAGTTCCGCAAGTTGACGCCGTTCGTCGAATGGATTTGTTGACTCATGCCGATGCAGCATGGAAGTCATCCACCAGGAAAACCGCTGCACCTTCCAAACCCTTCGCAAACAGATTTCTGAATATCGCTGGAGCAATTCCATCTTGCCGGAATCATAAAATTCGGTAAGACCGCGCAGGAGCACTCGAACATCCGCAATGGCGAGATTCAGGCCCTTAGCTCCGGTCGGCGGAACAATATGCGCGGAGTCTCCCGCCAGAAATAATCTGCCGAACTGCATGGGTTCAGTCACGAAACTACGCATGCCAGTGACGCTTTTTTGCAGTATGGGTCCTTCTGTAAGTCTCCACGGCTTCGATATTTCGAAGCGGCGTTGCAGTTCGGCCCAGATTCGCTCATCCGGCCATTCCCGCAAATCCTCGTTGGGCGAACACTGTAGGTACAGCCGGCTAACTTCCGGAGATCGCATGCTGTGCAGCGCGAAGCCTCGTTCGTGGTAGGCGTAGATCAGTTCTTCGGAAGATGGAGGCGCCTGGGCGAGAATTCCCAGCCAGCCGAAAGGATAAATTTGTTCATACGCGGTGATCACGCCTTCGGGAATGGATGGCCGACAAACTCCGTGAAAGCCATCGCAGCCGGCAATAAAGTCGCAGACCAATTCATGAGCTGTTCCTTCATTTTCAAAATGAATGGAAGGCGTTGGCCCCTCAAGCGCCTGGATCCGCACATCGTTGGCGTTGAATATAATTTGGCCCCCAACGGACAAGCGCGCCGCCACCAGATCCTTGATGACTTCCTGTTGCGCATAGATGACCACCCCCTTACCGCCCGTAAGTTCGCGAAAATCGATGCGATGCTCGCCTGCGCCAAACCTAAGCTCGATTCCCCCATGGAAAAGCCCTTGGCGCTGCAAGCGTTCCCCGACACCTGTCTCCACCAGAAGGTCGGCGGTTCCCTGCTCCAAAACGCCAGCGCGGATGCGCTCTTCGATCCGTTTGCGGCTGGAGGCTTCTAAAACTACGGACTCCATGCCGTGAAGGTGCAGCAGATGAGAGAGCATCAAGCCCGCCGGGCCGGCGCCTACAATTCCGACTTGTGTGCGTATTTTCATGAGGTTATGGGCCTGGGAGGGGATTCAATGACGCTGCTCAATTGGTTAGCAGCGCGATCCGGAAGCGTCACATTTAACTTATGCCGACAAATCATGATATGAGTGTAAGCGTGCGCGCATCCTCGTTCTGGATCACCCGTCTGTGAAGCTGATCTATCAACCTCGCGATGGCGCAACTCCTATACTCACCGCCATCAAGAAAGCCAAAAAATCGATCGATATCGCGATTTTTCGATTTGACCGCACGGACATCGAGGCGGAGCTCAAAGCCGCGGCGGCGAGAGGCGTCAAAGTAACTGCGCTCATCGCCTACGTCAATCGTGGCGGTGAGAAACATCTTCGAGCGCTGGAGATGCGCTTCCTCGAGGCGGGTATAATTGTCGCGCGTACCGCCGATGACCTGATCCGCTACCACGATAAACTTATCATTTTCGATCGCAAGACCCTGTTCATGTTGTCCTTCAATTTTACGCATCTGGACATTGACCATAGCCGCGGTTTCGGACTCATTACCAGCACCACTAAAATCGTGCAGGAAGCAATCAAGCTGTTTGAAGCAGATTGTACCCGCACATCGTACACCGCCGGGCTCGAAACGTTTGTTGTTAGTCCGGTAAATTCCCGCAAGGTCCTCACCGCTTTTTTAAAGCGCGCGAAAAAGCAATTGCTGATTTACGATCCGGAAATCTCCGACCCGGAGGTTGTCGGTATTCTGCAGGAACGGGCCCAGGCCGGCATCGAAGTCAGAATCATTGGCAAAGCGGCCAAGCGGCTTGGCTTAAAAGTGGCCAAACTCGCAAAAATCCGCCTGCATACCCGCACCATTCTCAGGGATTCTTCTCAAGCTTTTATAGGAAGTCAAAGCCTGCGAGAGGCGGAACTGGACTCCCGCCGCGAAGTAGGCCTGATCATCCGGGAAAAAAAGATCGCCAAACAATTGACGGACTGTTTTGAATCGGATTGGAGTTTCACGGATGCCGCCACACCCCGCGCCATGAAGAAGGACCTGCCGCAGGTCCCCGAAAAACATGTAGTACAAGCGGCCAAGGTGCTGGCCAAGGAATTACATCCCTTAGCAGCGACGGTCAAGAAGGCCGTCAAAAAAATGGTCAAAAAGGTCATCAAGCAGGCGGTGAAAGAAGTAAGCCGATGGCACCAAAGATAGTTAACGAGGTTTGCGAGGCCTCTTGAAGATAATACGGCCACGAAGTACCAGCCAGATTGCATCAGCAGTGCTGATCGCAGTTGCCATTTTTCGTACCGTGCCGATTTATGCCTCTGTGGGTCAGGGTTCACCGCCACAGAACCTGCCGACGCAAAATCAACCGGCACAGAACCCACCACCAGACTTGAAATCGCCCGGTTTCCAGGAATTTTCCGATCGCGTCCAGAAATATGTTCAGCTGCACAAATCCGTCGAGGCGGCCGTACCGAAGCTGAAAGCAACTAATGAGCCGGAGTTGATCGTCGCACACCAGAAAATCCTGGCGCGAAAAATCAAGGCGGCGCGTGCGCATGCCAAAGGAGGCGACATTTTTACTTCCGCCGCCAAAGGGGACTTCTTGAAAGCCATGTCCAGCGAATTTCAAGGGCCTCAAGCGCCTCATGCAAAGGCCACTATCAAACAAGGGGCGCCTCTTAAAAGAGTTCGTATGCATGTCAACGAGATCTATCCCGAGTCCCTGCCCTACACTTCGGTGCCGCCCACGATGCTGCAGAAAATTCCCAAATTACCAGACGAGCTTGCGTATCGGGTGGTAAGCAGCGACCTGGTACTCCTGGACGTTAAGGCAAATCTTGTAGTGGATTACCTTCCAGGTGTTATTCCGGTCGAGGCTACGAACGGGCAATGACACTGCGGCGTCAACTTTTCCTAATTGGAATTTTCCTGGTACTAGCGACCGGCCAGCGCGCCGACGAATTCAAATTTCCTCTTGAGTCTAATTCGGTGCGCTTCGCTGCCGTAGGGGACATGGGCACCGGCAATAAGCCTCAGTATGAAACCTCCGAGCAGATGAATGAACAACGGAAGGCTTTCCCTTTCGATTTTGTACTCACGCTCGGCGACAACCTCTACGGCGGTCACTCCCCGGGCGATTTTGAGAAGAAATTCGCGAGCCCCTACAAATCTCTATTGGATGCCGGGGTGAAATTTTATGCCGCGCTCGGCAATCACGACCACGCCAGCGAGCGTTTCTATAAACCGTTCAACATGAACGGGGCAAATTACTATTCCTTCAAAAAAGGCCATGTGCACTTTTTCGCACTAGATAGCAATTACATGGATCCCAAGCAGCTGGACTGGTTGCAGAAACAATTGGAAAGCGCGGGAAGCGATGAGTGGAAGATCTGTTTCTTTCATCACCCGCTGTATTCCTCGGCGCGCAAGCATGGTCCCGCAACCGACCTAAGACTTTTATTAGAGCCGCTATTCGTGAAATATGGCGTTAACGTTGTTTTCGCAGGCCACGAACATATATACGAACGCATTCTGCCGCAAAAAGGCATTTACTATTTCACGGAAGGTTCATCCGGCCAATTACGCGCCGGTGGATTAGACCGTTCGAATATCACCGCAAACGGTTTCGACACCGATCGAGCTTTCATGCTCGTTGAAGTAGCGGACGATCAAATGTATTTCGAGGCGGTCTCAAGGACCGGAAAGGTCGTAGATTCTGGCGTCATTCAACGGCAGCAAGCAGTAACCGCCGCCAAGCCCTGAACCGGTTTTAGCTCAAGGGGGTTGCGGCCTTGCGTTGCCGTTTCATTGCATACATTGCAGTATCGGCCGCAGAGACCAAAGATTCCACGTTGTCTCCGTCCAGCGGATATACGCCGACCCCCACGCTAACGGAAATTCGCGGCCCATTGCTATCTTCCGCGATGCTGCTGCCGATTCGGCGCGCCACAGAGTGGGCAGCTTCTCTCCCGGTTTCAGGGAGCAGCAGCGCGAATTCATCTCCTCCAAATCTCGCGGCGGTATCTATATCGCGGCAAAACAACGTCAAAGCGTCGGCGGTCCGGCAAAGCGCCTGGCTTCCGGTCATGTGTCCATAGCTGTCGTTAAGCTGCTTTAAGCCGTCCATATCGAACATCAGCAGAGAAAATTCCCTGCCCGTGCGATTCGAACGTCTAATCTCCATGTCCAACGCATCGATCAAACGCCGATAATTGGCAAGTCCGGTAAGCGGGTCACTCGCCGCCAGGCGTCGCAGGTGATCCTCCAACTCCCGCTGCTTGGTCACGTCCTCGACGATGACTTCATACGCATACATCTGCCCCTGTTCGCTCAGCACTTCCTGCGCACTCAATCTCACCTTAATAGGTGATCCATCTTTGCGCGTCCACTCCGCCTCGACGGGATCCGCGGCTCCGTCCTGCGATTTTCCGAGAAGCTGCGCCCGCTTGGCCGGATCGCCAAAAATATTGCCGGCGATATTAACCTCCAGTAGTTCTTCTTTGGAGGGATATCTCAACATCGTCAGCAGCGCCTGATTCACATCGAGAAAGGCTCCTTCAAGGTCACAGCGGCATATGCCGTAGCTCAGGTTTCCAGCCAAGGCGCGATACTGGGCCCGCAGTCGTCGTAACTCCCGCTCCGCACGATCCCGCTCATGACGTAGCGATTTTTCGTTAAGCGCTCTACGAACGGCCACCGGCAGATGCCCGATGGCGTCGGTGTACACGCACTCAAAAGCGCCTCGCAGCATAAGATTAGCGGAGTCCTCTTTTGTTATGTGGTCCACCAGCAGGATTAACGGAAGGTCTTTGGGTAGGTCACCGACTAAGGTGCACAAGGTATCCCCGCGTGTGGGGTCGGAACTATATTGGCAAATAGCAAGATCGAAGGAATGCCGTTGCGGGTGATTAGCGAGCTGGCTGGAATCCGTAACGACATGACACTCGACGGCAAACCCGACACGCCTTAATTCCTGCACGCTGCGTTCGACCAGCGATTGGTCCCCGTGGGCAAAAATGATTCGTACCACCTGCCGCCTGGCTTCGTCAACGCTCAAAGACCTGCCGGCAATCTTTGCTGCGTTTTCTATTTTGGATTGCGAAGGCAAGGTTTGGCCTCAAACTCCCTTAGAAGCAATCGCTTAGAAGCGCCTTTTCCACTCCAGAGGAGCATATGAGATAGGCCGACAACAATCGGGCTTTCTCTTCATAGTTAACAACCGGATACGGGTGGCTGCGAGTCCTGCTTCTCCATCGTCATTGGTTCTTCGCGGCACCAATATCGCCGGGCTTGCGCGGTGACTGAGAAGCTCCTCTGCCCACCACAACTGTCTCATTGCCGAGTTATAGGAGCGATAGTAATTCCGTACTACAGGAAATCCCTACTTCCCACGCGCTGCCAATTATGGGAGAGTATGTTCCCGGTTGACCCGCCCGATGTCCCCCCGGCCCGAGGGTTGATCGCTTTCTGGGTGATCCACTCGTGTATAAGAGCTTTTTCGGGCTGAAGAGAAACCCTTTCAACGTAAACCCCGACCCTTCTTATCTTTACCTGACGCCTCAAACGAGGCGCACCCTGGAAGAATTGACCTACGGCATAGAAAGCCGCAAGGGCTTGCTGTTACTGACCGGAGAAGCCGGTACGGGGAAAACAACCTTGATCAATCATTTGCTCCTCTGGCTGGAGCATCAGCACGCCCGTACCGCATTTATCTTTAACTCTCATCTCGACTCCGAACAATTGTTTGATTTCATTTTTTCCGAATTTGAAATTCCGGTCACTGCTCAAGCGAAAGCCAATCCACTATTGGCATTTAATGATTGGTTGTTGGCTCGCTACCGGGCGCGCGATCTGGTGGTTCTGATCGTGGACGAAGGACAAGGACTCCCTAACCATGTTCTGGAAGAGATTCGCTTATTGTCGAACATGGAGCTTCCCAACGAAAAGTTGCTGCAAATTATCCTGGTCGGGCAGCCGGAGCTGGAGGCGAAACTCAGACGCCCGGATCTGCGACAGTTGCAGCAGCGCATTGGTCTGCGCTGCAGAACCGCGCCGCTGACGTTGGAAGAAGTCGCGGGGTACATCGAGAATCGTTTACATACCGCGGGCTCGAGCAGCAATTCGATGTTCGAGGCGGAAGCCGTCGAGGCGGTGCACAGCTATTCTGGCGGCATACCAAGAGTTATAAATCTGCTGTGTGAAAACGCGCTGATCAATGCCTACGTGGAGCATACCAAGGTGATTCCTGCGGCATTAGTTGCGGAAGCCGCGCGTGATCTGCAATTTGACGTTTTCAGGCCGGTGGCCCCACGATTGCGCACCATAAGTGCACCAGCGGACGTTCCAGACTTGCATTCTATTCTGGCGAAGATTAAAGCCGACGCTGACGCGTGGCAGGAAAAGCCCAGGGCTACACCTTATCTCGTGAGTGCGCAAAAGAACGTCATTAATCACCAGGGTGACGCATTCAGCGCCGGGGATGCCGAGACAAACGACCCGAGACTCCATACTCCGGCACCTTCGAGGTTGCCGGAGCCGCAATACGCGACAGCACGGGTGCGGGTGTGGAAGCGTGATTCCCCAGGAAATTTCTTCTCCGCCAATGTGGCCTCAGCTCGCGCGCTGCGTGCGATCCATAATTTACGCTCGTCTATCGAACCAGCCATTGGCTCCATTAGAAAATATAACTTGGAGGAAAAATTAAGATGGTGCGCCAAGTTCGCCCGGATTTATGGGTTCGAACCGACGCTTCGCTCGATCAGAAATTTGGAGCTGCAAACCAGGATAAGGCGAAGCGCCAAACGTGTTCACGTTCACGGAATCGCACCGGCGGTACGCTCGCTTGGAAGCTTGGACCTGGACAACAGATTCAGGAATTGGGCGAAAACTGTCCGCCACGTTACTGAACCTCGCCTAGCGCGCTTTTCAAAAACCTTTGGAGCTGAACTACACGCGGCGATTCACAGTGCTCGAAATGGCGCAGCTCCGCTCATAGATTCGGTACGGCGTTGGTGGGCACGTAATTTCAACGAAGCCGCTTACGGGAAAACTTTAGTCGCGAGCTTATTTGCCTTCGGCCTGATAATTTGGATTCTTATGAGGATGAATCTGGCTCAAGCCTCGCAGCATCCTGGCCGGATAATAATCCGCTGCGTAGGAATTCTGTTGAGCGGGCTTTATCTGACCGCCGGAGTTTCCATCCTACTGCGCGCACGTCATAGGCTCCGGGCCGACACCTCTGAATTCGTGGTAAAGACCTTGCGCTGGCTACGCGCTCCAATGTCTTCTGTACAGACCCGGGCGCTTAACTCCGTCGCGAGCAAGATACAAACTCACCGGCAAGCCTGATCATTACTCATAAAATTCAAACTCGCTGAGTGATTTTTGTTACCGCGCTTGGCGGACCGATCCGGCCAGATCAAGTTGCACGTCCACGAAGGGCTTAACCTTTAAGAGAAAATTACTGGGATTTTTCAACCCCCACTGTATATAGGGTACCTCGAAAGCCGCCGTCCCACTCCACTCATCGGCTTTCAGCATCGCTTGGGCGGGCACACTGAGCTCATGATCAGCCCCATGCAGAGAAAATATTCCATGAAGTTTCAAACTTGAATTACCTTGCGCCACAATGGTTCCATCGGCGTGATCTGGCCGAAACACGACCTCGGAGTATTGGGCGCTTTCGAGTATTTCCTTGTGCATACGCCGGTCTCGACCGTCGTTACCACTCTCACCCGAGGTAGCGTCCACCACAATTTCGCCGCTGGCCTTTCCCGTCGCGGGATCAACAGACACGGTACCGCGCTTTACATGAAACGTTCCATGCACGGTATGTAAACTTGATTGCACACTCCAATGCACGGTGCTTCGTGCCGGGTCAACAGACAAAACGATTTGCTCCGCGGCTCGGGTAGCGCGGGAACTTTGCTCCGAAGTAGCCGCCTGTCGTGGTGCCGTTGCTACGCCCAGGAGCAAAACTGCAGCGATACAATTTCTCAGTTCATAGCTCCTGTTTGGAAATCCTCGACTCATGCCGCCAGGAAGCGCCAGCCGAATAGAGCGCCGGTCGCTGCGAAGTGTGCTGGCGAGGTTTCGCCAACGTGAATGGATACCAATCGGGCGAAAACCTCTGGGTTATTTCTGAAAACGCTTAGAGTTCTTTGACGCAGACGTGCGCGCCCATCAAGCAGCAGCAGGAGCCGGGCCATAAACGTTGGACGCCGGGCAAATTGGCGGTGAGCTTTTTGATACAAGTCTAAATCGTTTTTCTCCATGGCCTCCGCCAAGGCTACCGCTTGATGAAAACTCAGGCTCAATCCTTCGCCGGTGATGGCGTCCACGCTTCCTGAGGCGTCGCCAATGAGCGAGATATTGCCGCGGGAAACGCGCTTCAGACGCTGCATGGTCGTGATCGTGCCGCGCGCCGGCCTCGAAAGCCGCGCACTTAAGCGGCTGGCCAGTCCTGGGAATTCGTCAAGTGCGACTCGGATGTCACGGTTTTCGTTTCGCGACACCATCACCACGCATACTTCATTCGCGGATACCGGCGTAACGTACGCTTGGGCCTTTTCAGCCCAATGAATTTCTACATATTCCGACCAGGGCGCGACAACGAAGTGCGCCCGCCAGGCGAGTCGGGAATCACTCTTGTTAGAAGACTCTAACCCGGCCCACCGCCTAACCTGCGATTGGCCGCCGTCCGCGCCTACAACCCAATTGGAGTGGACAACTTTTCCTCCGGCAAGCTTCACCCCGTCGCTCTGAATGCCGATGACGGGCGTGCCCCAAAGAAACTGAACGCCCAGAGCGATTGCGCGGTCCAGCATTCTTTTGTGGAGTATAGGGCGGCGTAATCCCAGGCCCCTTCCGGTGGGAAAACAAGCAGCTGCAGACTTTTCTTTCTCGAGGAATCTTATTCCCCGAAGCGGGTACCCTTCGTCGGGCGCGATTTCCACGCCGAGTTGTTGCAGAGCAGCAATCGAGTCCGGCATCAAGCCTTCGCCGCACGGCTTGTCAATCGGAGGTTGGTTTCCATCTGCGACGACCACCTGGAAACCTCGCCGTCGCGCCGCGAGGGCTGCCGCTAAACCCGCCGGGCCACCTCCGATCACGAACACTTCCGTGCCATTGACCATAAATCGTCCGCTTTCCTCGAGCTTCAGAGACCACTTGGAGGGTTATTGTTAAAGATGCCGGGAATTGGGCCCAAGATGCTTTCAGCTAATGGATTTAAAATGGGAGTATAAACAATATTTATCTGACGGTTGAAAAGTATTAATTTGATCTATAAGCGTTTTGGGCTCATTCTGATTTCACGGACCAGCTTATAACTCGCATGGCTGGGACATGCAGATAGTTGGGTTCTACCACTAGCTAATTGTGCCGACTAAACCACAACGCAAACGGAGAAAGTTTAATTGAGCGAGTCGCTTCCCAGACCTCGTAGTCACACGCTTGTGGATGGCGCCAATCGTTCCCCGGCGCGCGCGATGCTTCGCGCTTCCGGCCTCGGTGACGGCGACTTCAAGAAGCCCCTGATTGGCGTAGCCAACACGTGGATTGAAATTGGTCCCTGTAATTACCATCTTCGCGAGTTGGCGAAACATGTGAAGGACGGAATTCGCGGAGCCGGTGGAGTGCCGCTGGAATTCAATACCGTCTCGATTTCAGACGGCATCACCATGGGCACAGAGGGCATGCGCACGTCGCTCATTAGCCGTGAAGTGATTGCAGATTCGATCGAGCTAGTGACCAGAGGCAATTTATTTGACGCTCTCATCGTGCTGGTCGGCTGCGACAAAACCATTCCCGCAGGCATTATGGCGCTGGCTCGCCTGAATATTCCTGGACTGATTTTATATGGCGGTTCCATCGCGCCGGGCCAGTTTGAAGGCCATTCCGTTACGATTCAAGATGTCTTCGAGGCGGTGGGCACTTATGGCCGCGGGGAAATGAGCGAGAAGCGTTTGACGGCGCTGGAAAGCGTTGCGTGTCCGGGAGCCGGCGCCTGTGGCGGACAATTTACCGCCAATACTATGGCGCTAGTTTGCGAATTTCTTGGAGTTGCGCCCATGGGCCTCTCCAGCACTCCTGCTACCAACGACGCAAAAGCTGAAGCCGGTCATCGCGCCGGCGAGCTGGTCGTTGACCTTCTTCGCAGGAATGTTTTGCCATCGCAAATCATAAACAAGACATCCATAGAAAACGCCATCGCCGGCGTAGCGGCTACCGGGGGCTCGACAAATGCGGTACTGCATTTGCTGGCTATCGCCAACGAAGCGAAGCTCCCCTTGTCGATCGACGATTTTGATCGCATCAGTTCCGGTGTACCGATTCTTGCCGATCTAAAACCTGGGGGAAGATTTGTCGCCACCGACCTTTACGCCGCAGGCGGCACTGCGCTCGTCGCAAAGCGCCTGCTCGAAGCCGGATTATTGCGAGGGGAGGCTATCACCGTTACCGGCCGCACCATCGCCGAAGAAGCCAACGCCGCAAAAGAAGCGCCTGGACAGGAAGTCGTTCGCAAACTGAACGCGCCGCTCAAGCCCACCGGCGGCCTGGTAATCTTGAAAGGCAATCTCGCTCCTGAAGGGTGCGTGGTCAAAGTGGCGGGTCACAACATTCAAAACTTCCGCGGCACAGCTCGCGTTTTCGATAGTGAAGAAGCGGCGTTCCAGGCGGTGGAGAACCGAAGCGTTAAAGCTGGAGACGTCATGGTGATTCGCTATGAGGGGCCCAAAGGCGGCCCGGGAATGCGCGAGATGCTTGCGGTGACAGCGGCGTTGGTCGGCGCCGGGCTTGGCGACAGTGTTGCACTTCTGACGGACGGGCGTTTTTCTGGCGCCACCCACGGGCTCATGGCCGGTCACGTGGCTCCCGAGGCGGCTAACGGTGGCCCTATCGCGGCGGTCGCAGAAGGCGATTCCATCGTGTTCGATCTGCCGTCGCGAACATTAAATTTAGAAATCAGTAGTGCGGAAATGCAACGAAGGCTGGCCTCCTGGCGCGCCCCTGCTCCACGCTACACTTCTGGGGTGATGGCCAAGTATGCGCTGCTGGTTTCGTCATCGGCTTTAGGAGCTATCACTGCTGTTCCGCCAATATTGCCGTCCGTTATGCCACCTGCGGGGACGAATGCGAGGAGCTTATGAAGCTAACTGGCGCGGAAATTCTTTGCGAATCGCTGACCAGGCTCGGCGTGAAGCACATCTTTGGCTATCCCGGCGGCGCGATTTTGCCGGTGTACGACGCGCTGGGAAAATCGAAATTGCATCACGTACTGGTGCGCCACGAGCAAGGGGCCACCCATATGGCGGATGGTTACGCGCGGGCCAGTGGCGAAGTCGGCTGTGCGATGGCTACTTCCGGTCCCGGTGCCACAAATATGGTCACCGGTATTGCTACGGCCATGCTGGATTCTTCGCCCATCGTTTGTATCACCGGCCAAGTGAGCAGCAAGGTTTTGGGTTCCGACGCGTTTCAGGAAATCGATATCACCGGCATCACCATGCCGATTACCAAACACAACGTGGTGGTGACCCGCACCGAAGATATTGCTCGCACTGTTCGCGAAGCGTTTCTAATCGCCGCCTCAGGCCGTCCCGGACCGGTTTTAGTGGACATCACCAAGGATGCGCAGCAGGCTGCCTGCGAATTTGATTGGGATGCCGCTGCGCCAAAACTTCCACCTAAACGTCAGCGAATAAATTACGACCTGGCGGAATTCGATCGCGCGGTGGAATTGCTGAACTCCGCAAAACGTCCGCTTATCCTCGCTGGACACGGCATCATCGTTTCGGGCGCGATGAAAGCATTTGAGCAATTCGTGCGCGCCGGAAATTACCCGGTAGCAATGACGCTGCTCGGCATCGGCTGCTTCCCTGCCAAAGAGCCTCTGAATCTTGGCATGATGGGCATGCATGGCGAAGCCTGGGTCAACAACGCCATTCAGGAATCGGATTTGCTGATCGCCGTGGGAATGCGCTTCGACGACCGCGTCACCGGGGATTTGCGCACCTACGCGAAAAATGCCCGCAAGATTCATATCGAGATTGATCGCGCGGAGATCAACAAAAATGTGCCGGTGGACGCGGCGCTGGTTGGCGACGCGCGTGAAGTGCTGGAGAAGCTCACACCGAACATACAAACACGCGACCACGGTGTGTGGCTTCGCCATATCCAGGAATCAAAGGGCGATTCCGCCGTCCGGGACATTCAAAGCCTGCCGGATAACGGTCATCTCTATGCCGCCCACGTGATCAATGACATCTGGAAAGAGACTCGCGGCGAAGCCATCGTGGTAACGGATGTCGGTCAGCACCAAATGTGGGAAGCGCAGTATTACCATCACAATTTGCCGCGTACGCTCATCACTTCGGGCGGACTCGGTACCATGGGTTTCGCGCTGCCGGCTGCTATCGGCGCTAAATTTGCCAAGCCGGATGCGGAAGTATGGGTGGTTGTCGGTGACGGCGGATTCCAAATGACCATGAGCGAGCTAGCCACCATCGTGCAGGAAAAGATCAACATCAAGATCGCCATCATCAACAACGGCTTCCTCGGCATGGTCCGACAGTGGCAGGAATTTTTCTACGACAAACGCTATGTCGCGACTCCGCTCGTGGCTCCCGACTTTGCCGCGCTGGCCAACGCCTTCGGCATACGAGGCGAACGCATAGCCACTCGAGCTGAAGTAATACCCGCCATTCGCGCTGCGCGACAATCCCCGGAAACGGTACTCATCGATTTTCGCGTAGAGCAGGAAGACTCCGTTTACCCCATGGTCGCAGCCGGCGCTTCGCTTCACGACATGATTCGGCGGCCAGACAGCCCGCTAGTAGAAACGGCGACTGAACCGTGAAAAAAATAGAGGAAACCATGCAAACACTCGTCGCTTACGTAGAGAACAAACCAGGTGTCCTCAACCGCGTCTCGTCTCTGGCTCGGCGGCTGGCAATCAATATCGATTCGCTTACCGTAGGCCCCACGGAAAACGAAGAAATCGCGCGCATGACCATCGTCGCGCACACCGACGAAAAGGGCGCGCACCGCCTAGAGGCCAGTCTGGAAAAATTGGTGGACGTGCTTCTGGCTGAAAATATCTCCAACCGCTCGGTGCTTGAACGCGATCTGGCGCTGATTAAAGTTCTGGCGGACCAGAAAAATCGTCCGCATCTTATGGAATTGATCAAGGTGTTCAGGGCGCGGGTCGTGGACGTTGCTCCAGAATCCCTAATCCTGGAAGTTTCCGGTACCGTGGATAAGATTGACGGCCTGCTTGAAGTCTTGCGCCCATTTGGCGTTTTGGAAATGGCTCGTACCGGAAGGATTGCAATGACCCGGGGAGGCGATCTGCTTCGCCCCCCAGTTGTTAACCAACCAGAAGTTTCGGCAAATCCGGGCACGCGTGCCGGAACAATAGTCACGAACTGACGAATGCTTTTAGCACTTTCGTAAATCTGTTGAGCACCTTAATTTTATCGCGGCTGCGCAAGCGGCCCAAGGAAAAACCATGGCAAAACTCCATTACGACGATTCGGCAGACTTATCACTCATTCAGGCAAAAAAAGTAGCCATCATCGGTTACGGCTCGCAAGGGCACGCTCACGCGTTAAATCTGCGCGATAGCGGAGTGTCCGTCCGCGTAGGTTTGCAACCTGGCAGCTCATCGCGTTCCAAGGCAGAAAAGGACGGTCTGATCGTCAACACTCCGGCGGAAGCCGCCGCCTGGGCGGATGTCATCATGATTCTGGCCCCCGATACCAAGCAGCCGAAGTTGTATCACGAAGCCATTGAACCCCATCTCAAAGCCGGCAAAACGCT
>Ga0206991_10023_pt1 | contig 39465 bp, 37 predicted proteins | sample Alteio_BWMinCont_9_FD_153286 | JGI IMG/M metagenome (GOLD analysis project Ga0206991, IMG submission 153286) | Enriched cells from forest soil in Barre Woods Harvard Forest LTER site, Petersham, Massachusetts, United States -... | ecosystem: Environmental > Terrestrial > Soil > Temperate forest >...
CCATTTGAGGAAGCCTCATCGCACTCGCCTCCTGCTCCAGATACAATTTAAGTTTAGGGACCTACTACATGTAACACCTTTGAGAGGGGAGGTTCAATACACTAAGTTCCCCTCGCTGGCTAATGGATTATCACGGCTCGCTTAGGGGGCATAAGCAGTGGCCACAACCGATCCCAGCAGGGAACCGTTTATGTTCTTTGGTTTACCTGAATGGCCCGGGCGGGCTGATCCACGAACGCGTGAAGACATCGGCCAGGATGAACGAGACCATCAGCGCCAGCCAGAAAAATCCGGCGAGCACCACAATCTTGGTGAGTCCGGGGCTATACCAGAGGTGCATAAAGAAGAGAGCCACCAGGCACATCTTTACCGCCGCGATGGCCAAGGCCGCGACCGTATTGAATCTCCCAAGATTTACGTAAGCGATGCCGGTGGTAAGCGCGGCCAGCAGGAGCAGCGCGATAAAGACGAGGCTATAGGTCCGCACGGAAGGAGTTTTCCCAGACATCAGTAGCGCCCACCGACGAGATAGAGCAAAGGGAAGAGGTAGATCCAGATGATATCGACGAAGTGCCAGTAAAGCCCGGCCGCTTCCACCCGATTGTAGTTTTCCGGCGAAATCTTGCCTTGCCATGCGAGGATCGCCATTACACCCAGCAACCCGATGCCAATGATCATGTGCAGCGCGTGCAGGCCGGTCATGAAAAAGTAAAAGCACATGAACAACTCAACGGCGTGCTCCGGGGCGCCGCGCAAGCTTTCGGCAGCAGGATGGAAATTCAAGCCCGGCACGAGTTGTTCGTGCCATTTGTGCGTGTACTCCGTGAACTTAAGGCCCAGAAAGATGATCCCGAGAAGCATCGTCGCGAAAAGGAAGCCGAGCAACATCCTGCGCTTGCCTGCGTGCGCCGCGTGCACGCTCATGGCCATGGTGAAACTGCTTGCCAGCAGGACGAACGTCATCGTCGCGCCAAAGCTCGCTTCAAGCCCGCGGCTGCCGGCCTCAAAGCCGGGGTAATACATGACCCTGTACATAATGTAGGCGGTAAAGATCGCGCCAAAAAACAACATCTCCGTAGCCAGAAAAATCCACATGCCGAAGTTACCGGCCTCCCGCTGCTGCTCGATATCCTCGAACTGATGGTGCAAGGCGGGAGTAACGCCGTGTGTTGCCGTAGCCTCCAGACGGCCGCTATTCACCGCGCTTTCAGACATGCGCGTGCTCCGGCTTGGCGTATCCGTATGGCTCGTCGGGGACGACCGGGCTCTCCTCGAAATTGTCGGTCGGAGGCGGCGATGGCGTCTCCCACTCCAACCCTTTTGCGCCCCATGGATTCGGCCCGGCTACGGGTCCATAACGGATCGACCAGAGCAGATAGATAAATGGGATCAGGTAGCCTATGCCGAGAATCGACGCGCCGGCCGATGACATTACGTTGAGCACCTGAAACTCCGCGGGATAGACGGCGTAACGCCGGGGCATTCCCAGATAACCCAGCATGTACTGCGGGAAAAAGGTCAGGTTGAACCCGAAGAAAATCACCACCGCCGCGACGCGCGCCCAGCCATCGTGATAGAGCCGCCCGGTAATTTTCGGCCACCAGAAATGAATGCCTCCCAGGTAGGCCATCACCGCGCCCCCCACCATGATGTAGTGGAAATGCGCGATCACGAAGTAGGTGTCGTGCAGGTGGACATCGGTGGCCAGCGACGCGAGAAACAGGCCGGTGAGGCCGCCCATGGTGAACAGGCCGATAAAGCCAAGCGCGTAAAGCATGGGCGCCTGGTAGGAGATCGAGCCCTTGTAGAGGGTCGCCGTCCAGTTAAAAACCTTGATTGCCGAGGGGATGGCCACCGCGAAGCTCAGCGCGGAAAAAATAAATCCCGCATATACCGATTGGCTGGAGACAAACATGTGATGGCCCCAGACGAAAAAGCTGATCATGGCGATGGCCAGGCTCGAATAGGCGATGAAAATATAGCCGAACGGCTTTTTCCTCGAGAAACAGGTGATCAGTTCGCTGACCACGCCCATTCCGGGCAAGATCATGATGTATACCGCCGGATGGGAATAAAACCAGAAGAGGTGTTGAAATAAAACCGGATCGCCTCCGATCGCCGGGTCGAAAATCCCCACGTGGAAAAGACGTTCGAGTCCCAGCAGGAACAAAGTGACGGCGATGACCGGAGTGCCCAGAACGAAAATGATGCTTGTGGCATACATGGACCACAGAAACAGCGGCATGCGCTTCCAGGTCATGCCGGGGGCGCGCATCTTGTGAATGGTCACAATGAAATTCAGCCCGGTCAGTATGGAAGAGAATCCGGTGATGAAAACGCCCAGAGCCGTGGCGATCACGTGGGTGTTGACATAGTGGCTGCTCAATGGAGTGTAGAACGTCCAGCCCGTATCGACCCCGCCTGAAATCAGCGCATAGAGCGTGAATGTCGCGCCCGTGATGTACACGTACCAGCTCAACAGGTTCAGGCGGGGAAAGGCCAGGTCCCGGGCGCCGATCATCATGGGCACGAGGAAATTGCCCAGCGTTGCGGGGATCGAGGGAATCAGAAAAAAGAAAACCATGACCACGCCGTGCATGGTGAAAAGCTTGTTATAGGTTTCGGGCTGCACCAGCGCGCCGGCCGGTTCGATCAGGTGCAGCCGCATCAGCACGGCCGCGGCGCCGCCGATGAAAAACATCAGCGTGATGGAGCCCAGGTAGAGAAGCGCGATGCGCTTGTGATCGGTGGTAAACAGCCAGGATTTTATTCCGTAACTGGCATTCAGATAGTGAATGCGCGATTCGACCGGAACTTCCGCTACGGCCGTGCTCATGGCGCCTCAATCCTTTCTGAGCCGATCGACTTGAGGTAAGCAATCAATTGCAGGATCTGCTCCTCGCTGATTTGCCCCTGAAAGGTGGGCATCACCGGGCGATAGTTCGGCAAGGGCAGCGAGCCGGGAGTGAGAATGGATTGCCGCACGTATGCGTCGTCCATCACCCGGGTCTGGCCATCTCGCAGCGTAACTTGCTTGCCAAATCTGCCTTGCAGCGCCGGGCCGCTGCCGGTTCCGTCGGTCACATGGCAGGTATCGCAACCCAGGCGCGCGAAAAGCTCCTGGCCGCTTTCCGCCATCGATTTATTGCCGGAATTATCGCGCAGCCATTGCGCATAGTCGGTGGGAGACATGACTTCGATCGAACCCTGCATGCCCGAATGCAGCGTTCCGCAAAACTGCGCGCAGAAAAGGTGATAGCTGCCGATCTTGGTAGCTTGAAACCATTCGGAGGTGTAGCGGCCCGGCACCACGTCCATCTTTATTCGGAAAGCGGGAACGAAGAAGTCGTGGATGACGTCTTCCGAAGTCATGGTGAGCTGCACGGGAACGCCGACCGGTATGTGCAGCTGATTGATTTCGCGGGCGCCCTCGGGATGTTGCAATTGCCACATCCATTGCTTGCCCACGACGAAGATCTCCGCGGACCCTCGGGGCGGCCTCGCGGCGGCAAAGAAGAGACTGGCGCTCCAGAGGAAGATACCCACGCAGATCAGGCCGGGAATGACGATCCAGGTGATCTCCAGAACCTTGGACTCCTCGGTTTCCGGCGGGCGCTCTTTTTCGGAGCGCCGGCGATACCTGATCATGAAGTAGAAGATGGTGGCAAAAATAGAAAATGTGAAAAACAGCGTGAGGCCGGTCAGAAAGAAATACAGCCGGTCCACCTGGCCCGCGGACGTCGAGGCGTCCTCTGGACGGAGTTGCGGCCATTGCGCCATAAAAACTTCCGCGATGAGCCGATAGCTGAGGTTCACAGGCTGCTTTCCTCTTCAGGTGCGAGCGTCCCGCCCGGGTAGTCCATAGTTTTCGCGTCGAAATAAAATAAAGATCGCGAGGGCCATGGCGAGCACCGTCAAACCGCCAGCCACTTGAATCACATGCGAGATCAAGAGCCCATATTTCCCGGTGGCTGGGTCGTAGTGATAGCAATAGAGCAAAACCTGATCGATGGGAGAGCCGATCTTTTCCTGCGACGCCTCCACCAGGCCCAGCCGCAGGTCGCGCGAGGGATAACTGATGCCGTAGAAATAGCGCGCCAGTTTCCCCGCGGGTGTGAGCAGCATGATCGCGCTCGGGTGCGCGAACTGGCCAGTGGCGGAATCGTAGGCATAACGAAAGCCCACGGCCTGCGCCAGAGCTTTGATTTGCGGTTCGCTGCCCGTCAGAAAATGCCATCCTTGCGGGGCGCCGGGTTGGCCGTAAAGCCCGGTGTAAAGTTCATGCTTTACCTCGGCAAGTATGGGCCGCTCCGCCGGATCGATGCTGACGGTCACAATCGTGAAATCCTTCCCTATTTGCAGGGGCAACTCCTTCGCGCTGCGCAGGAGCCCATTCAGCACCTCGGTGCACAACATGGGGCATTGGTAGTACACGAGGGTCAGAATGACGGGTTTCTGTCCGAAAAATTGCCTCAGAGTTACAGGCTGGCCATGTTCGTCACGAAATGAGAGATCGAGAGGGATGGAATCTCCGAGCTTCTGATCGAGACCGACATCGCGCAGCAGGTCCGGCCGCACGCCCGCGCTTTGCATCGGCGCGCCATCTGCCAACTGAGCCCTTGCGGGCAAACTCATAGCGGCAAGGGCCAGGAAAACGATCCACGACGGCAATACGGCCGAAAATTTCATGGCACGGTTTTTCCGTTCCCGGCAGGACCGGAAGAAGAATTGTCTGCTCGCGGCGTCGTATCCTGCTGCTTGCCTGTCGCGCGCGTGGGCAGACCTCGCTGCAGAAGCAGTTCCATGGCGCGATCGACGGGCATGCGCACGACTCCATTTTGTCGGTCTACCCAGCCGTAGGTGTTGAGAAGATTCTGTTCGGACTCCCGGTAGCTCTGCAGATCCGCGCCCGGATCTGGCTGAATGCGGGGCGGCGGCGGGAGGGCCCGTGGGCCGGCAAAGGGTGCGGCAACGAAAGAGCCGGGATTCTGGGTTTTCTCAAAGTGATCGAAGAGCCAGATCAGTGACAGGCAGGCCAATACCAGGAACCCGGTTGTCACGAGCACCATGTAGAGCAAGCCTCGGGGACTGGCGTCGCTCTTTTCGTAGCCTCCTGAAGTCGTCGTGTGTGGATTAGTGGCCACGTTCGAGCGCTCCTTCGAATCTTGGATCATGCAGCGGCAGCAGTGGGCGGCTCTTCAGCTGCCGCACATAGGCCGCCACCCAGATGCCTCCGATCCCGATGGGCAAGAGAACATCAAGCAAGTAGAGGCGCGGGCCCGCTTTTTCAAAAGCGGGTGCAACCATCCAGTAGACGTCGGCAAAGTTGATCACCAGCAAGGCTCCGCAAAGAATTGAAAGTATCCGAACGCGCCGTTTGATCCCGCGCATCAGCAGCAGATAGAAGGGAATTGCGAAGGAAAGAACAATCAACGAGACCGCCACCACGGCCCAGCCGCCTGCGGCTCGCGTCACGTACCAGGGAATTTCGTTGGTCAGATTCCCGGTCCAGATGATCAGAAATTGCGAAAATGAAAGATAAGCCCAGAGCATTACAAACGTCAGAACGAAATTCCCAAGATCGTTGAAACGATCCGGAGTGATCGCACCGGCGATCGGCTCGCTCTCCGACAGCAAACCCGCCACCAGGATCACCAGGGCCAGCGCGCCCAGCACCTGCAGGACCATGAAGATCATGCCGAAAATCGTGGAAAACCAGTGGGGCTCGAGAGACATGATCCAGTCAATCGAAAAGAACGTCACGGTGAGTCCATAAAGGACCAGGCCTGGCCCGCTGATATTTTCGAGTCGCGCGGCCAGGAGCGGATTGCCGGTTTGGTCTTGATCGTCCGACCAGCGATTCAATCGATAAATCAGGGCGAACCAGACCAGGAAATAGATCGCGTTGCGAATCAGGAAAAAGGGAACGTTCAAGTAGGGGTGTTTGAATTGCAGCGCTTCATCCGCGGCAACAATGTCCGAATGAGTCCAGGAATAAAGACGCCCGAGCCCAAGGAGCAGCGGAAAGAGAAGGACCGCGAGCAGCGGAAGCGTGCGCGTGCCTGCTTCCAGGGGGCGGCGGATGGGCAAGCCCCAAAATCCACCCGTCAAATGGTGAACCATCAGGAAGGCGGCGCAACCCAGCGGAAACCCGAGCCAGAAAACAAACGCCAGTAGGTACGAACGGAAGAATTGCTCCGGCGCGCGTATTCCATCGAGCATGCCGAGAATCAGGGCCGCGAGACCCAGCAGGAGAGCGCGCCGTTGGATGCGATCGAATCTTTCGCGCAAGGTATCCGCCGTAATCATCGCGATTGCCCCAGAAGCGCGCGACCCTGCGGCTCGGGAACGTCCCCGGTGGAGCCGTGCTGGCTTAATTGCAAGGCGCGAATATATGCGGCGATGCGCCAGCGGTCCTCGGGCGAAACTCGCGAGGCGTAGCTGTACATGAGGCCGAAACCATTCGTCATCACGTCGAAGAAGTGGCCGGCCGGAGCCTGCCGCAAGCGGTCGATGTGAAACGAAGGCGGAGATGGAAAGCCGCGTTGCACGATCATGCCGTTCCCGCTGCCGGTGAAATCGTGGCAGGGCGAACAGTAGATGTTGTAACGCTCCCGGCCGCGGTTCAGGTCCGCCGCGGTGATCGGAAACGGGAAGAGATTCGCCACGACGCCATTTTCCCGTCCGGTGTAAAGAAGCTCGTCGGTACGCAAATGCCCGCGCGCCACGGTCCCGCTGACCGGTTGGCGTTCCGAACGGCCGTCGGCGAAAAAAGTGCTGGGATCTTCGGGAACATATTTTGGCTGCACGTGCATATCCTGGCGGCAACCGGTGAGTACGACGGCACAGAGAGCGGCGCACACGCGGAGCGCGCGTCTCGCCGGCACGGATGATCGGTGCTGCTTATACTTCAGCTTCATAAACGCCAAAAGGCTCGAGCTCTTCAAGGAATCGCCGCGTCGCGGCCAAATCGAATCTCTTGTCCACCGCCTTGATGCACAGAAAGAAACGCCCCCGCGTGGCCATGGCAAACCGAGGCACGTTGAAAAGCGGATGATAGGGAGTGGGCAAGCCATTCATTGCCAGCATTCCGAATGTGGCCGCCAGCGCGGCGCAAAGAATCGTCACTTCGAATGTGATGGGAATAAATGCGGGCCAACTATTGAATGGCTTCCCGTCGACGTTCAATGGAAAGCTCACGACATTGGCGTACCACTGCAGGAAAAAGCCGCCGGCCGCTCCGCACATTCCCGCCAGCAACACCACCAGCGGCAGGCGCGAGCTGTGGAAACCCACGGCCTCCGCAAGTCCCTCCACGGGCATGGGAGAGAAAGCGTCGATGCGGCGATATCCCGCCTCGCGGGTTCGGTGCGCGGCGCTCAGAAGTTCGTCGGCGCTCTCGAACTCCGCCAGTAATCCGTAGATGCGCTTCTTGACCATGGGCATTCGAGCGATCTGTGTCACGCCTCGCTGCCTGTGACCGGAATCTCCGGATTGGGATTTCTCAACTTCGCCAAATAAGTGGTTCGCGGCCGGGTGTTCAGTTCCGGGAGCAAGCTGTAGTCGCGTGTCTGACGCTTCAGCCTGGAGACGTGGCTATCGGGATCGTTGATGTCGCCAAAAACGATCGCCTGGGCTGGACACGCTTGCTGGCACGCCGTCTGGATCTCGCCGTCGTGCACGCGGCGGTCCTCTTTTTCGGAGGTGATCTTCGCTTCATTAATTCGCTGCACGCAGTAGGTGCATTTTTCCATCACGCCGCGGCTACGGACGGTTACATCCGGATTGCGCAGGCCGTAGAGGCTGGGAGTGACCCAATCCGAGTAGAGCTTGAAATTAAAGCGCCGCACTTTGTAGGGACAATTATTTGAGCAGTAGCGCGTGCCCACGCAGCGGTTGTACACCATCTCGTTGAGCCCTTCAGGACTGTGAACCGTCGCCCCCACGGGGCACACCAGTTCGCAGGGCGCGTTCTCGCAGTGCATACAGGGCACGGGTTGAAAGTAGGTTTCGGGATTCTCCAGGTCGCCACGGTAATAGTTGTCCACGCGAATCCATTGCATATCGCGGCCCGCCATCACTTCGTACTTTCCCACGACGGCAATATTATTTTCCGAATAGCACGCCACCACGCAGGCTTCGCAGCCCGTGCAGCGGCTCAAATCGATGGACATGCCCCAGGAATATCCTTCGTATTTATGGGGCGGATTCAGCGACAGGTCCTTGGCGGCCTCCTCCTGAGGTTTCCTGGCAAATTGCGGGTTGCTGCGAAACTCCTCGAGCGTTGCGATGCGCACCAGGTCCCGCGCGAAGGCGTTTTCGCTTTCCTCTTCGACCTGCTTGTTTCCGCGCTCGATCGGGTGATGGATTTGTGTGCCCGCCATCAGGTAGGTCTGGCCGGTCTTTTCGATCTGCAGGCCATTCGCGACGGACGGTGCGGCAGAGGTGCGCAGCAGATACGCGTTGAGCCCGAACCCGGTGCCCACGTGACCGGCGCGCTTTCGTCCGTAGCCGAGCGTGATCGTTGCGGAATTGTCCGCGTGTCCGGGCAGAGCCCACACGGGCCCGCTCGCTTTCCAGCCTCCCAGATTCAGATTTACAACGTCACCTGTCGTAAGTCCCAGATGCCAGGCGGTCGCGGGACTCAGCGTCACAGCGTTGTCCCAGGTAATTTTGCTGAGCGGTTTGGGCAGCTCCTGCAGCCATGCGTTGTTGGACCAGCGACCGTCGCCGATGGTGGGATCGGGACGGAAGACCACCTCAATCGTTTGGCGATTGGGCGCGGGCGAGGGCGAGGGCGGCACTTTGTTGTAATCGAGAGTGACGCTAAGGGGTCGCGCTGGAAAGGCGGTTCCCGCCATAACTCCGTCGTGCAGCGTCTTTTCCCAGAGATTCTCGAACTGCTGATCCGAGTCCTTGGGATGCTGCCCTTTCCAGTAATTGCGAACGATGTCGTGGCCGGATTTCCCGTTATCGCCCGAGAGGAGAGCCATCACTTCGTGGAGCGAACGGCCTTGATAGAGCGGAGCAATCAACGGCTGAATGATGCCGACTGTCCCGTCGTAGGCGCGAGCGTCGCTCCAGGATTCCAGGTAATGAGCCTGCGGAACGTGCCAATGGCAGAGTTCACTGGTTTCATCGTCGTACAGCCCCGCATGAATGCGCAGGGGAACCTTCAAAAACTGCTGCGCAAAACCCAAATCCGCGGGAGCAGTGTAGACAGGGTTGCCGGCGAGAATAAATAACGCGGACACTTGCCCGGCCTCTATCTCTTTCACCAATTCCGGCAGGGAGTCACTTTCCGGGCCCAGTTCGATTGCATCCGTGTAGATCACGGTACTGCCCGCATTGCCCAGCGCTTGATTCATGGCGTGGGCGAGCGCGTGAACCGCGGGCGGCTGTGACGCCCCCGCAAGAACCAGCGACGATCCACGATGATTTTGCAGATCGCGGACAAGCGCCTTCAGCCGATTATCCGGAATAGGCGTCGCTGCGCCCTGCACGGGAAGCCCAAGAGACGCCGCCAGGGCTGCGGCGAAATTCGCGATTTCGCCGCAGCGAATCGGAAGCCGATGGTCGGCCATGGCTCCGGTATTGGTAGGCGTGCTCTCGACAACGTACAGGCGATTCATCTGCGCGCGGGGCGTTTCCAGTCCGCGCCACGCCGTGAAATCCCGCGCGTATCTCACGCTTGCCGCACCGTCCTGGAGAAAATCGCAATCGAGAGAAACGACCACGGCGGCCTTATCGAATCGATAGACCGAATTCACATTGCTGCCAAAGGCCAGCCGTGCTCCCTGGCGCGCCGCGTAATTCGCGCAGGGTTCGTGTGCATACCATTTGGCTTCGGGAAACTGTTCGAGCAGCGCTTTCATCTGCGCGGCAAAAGTGGGCGACGACGTGGTCTCCGTCAGAATCCGCAGCCCTGCGCCTCTCGCACTCCTCAAGTTGGCGCGAAGGTCGTCCGTCATGGCCAGGAATGCGGGCCAATCGCTGATGCGCCCTTCGCGCAAGACCACCTGCGAGCGGTCCGGGTCCCACAGCGTAAGCACGGAAGCCTGGCAGAAGATATTGCTGGCGCCCAGGCTCCCGGGATGATCGGAATTGCCCTCCACTTTCGTGGGCCGCCCCATGTGGCTTTCAACGAGGAGTCCGATGGCCACGCCGCGATCCGTCATGGAGGTGGCATAGAACAGCGGCTTGCCCGGAATGATCTCTTCAGGGGCTCGCACGTACGGAACAATTTTTTCGGCCGGCAGTTTTGTACAGCCGGAAAGTCCGGAAAGGGCCGCCGAGGCGGCCATCAGCTTCAGGATATCCCGGCGATGAAATCCGTTTCTTGGCGTCTCAGGTTCCTTGTCGGGATCGTTGGGGAACTCGTTGTGCAGAAAGGCTTCGTATTCAGGCATGCAGGCAAGTTCTTCCAGGCTGCGCCACTGGCGCCGCCCATCGTCGCGCGCGGCCTTTGCGATGGCGGCAAGATCGAGGCGTTCTTTTGATTCGTCGCTCATTTGGCCCAATATGAATCAGGCGATGACTCGCTGACCGGGAGGGCCGGCCTGTCGCTCAACGGTGGCAGGTCCAGCAATCCGTCAGCGAATCAATTTTGTATTCCTTAACCAGTGTTTGGCCGAGCTGCGTTTGATGCGCGGGCGGCTGATAGGAAATGCTGAAAACCTCTTCCTTCGGCCGCACGTTATCCTCCGGGTGTCGATGGCAATCCAGGCACCAGGACATCTTTAATGAGTTTTGTGCCCAGGTGAGGGGCATCTCCCCGACAGGGCCATGGCACGAAGTGCAGCCAATACCCTTGGCTACGTGAATGCTGTGATCAAAATAGACAAACTGCGGCAGCGCATTCACTCGCACCCATTCAATGGAGCGTCCGTCTCGAAAGCTCTGGCGGACCGGCTCCAGCATCGGACTCTCTTTCCATATCTGGGAGTGGCAGGTCATGCAGGTTTCCGTCGCCGGCAATCCGGCAAAAGACGACTCCTCCACCGATGTGTGGCAGTAACGGCAGTCGATTCCCAGCTCTGCTGTGTGATGTTTATGGCTGAAGGGCACCGGCTGCACCTTCGGGACGTTCGCCTCCGTGACGTAGGGCGAGCGATCGATGAGGTAAGGCACGAAGCCCAGCACGATCAGCAAGAGAAAAAATCCATAGATCGTCAGCCGCGAAATCAAATTCGTGCTGTGATGAAAGACCTGTGGCATGGCGATCGCCCGAAAGCCCGGCTTATTTCCTTTCTCCCTCGGTCTCCGTCACGAGTGTTCTCATTTCGAAAATCGAGATCATCGGCAGATAGCGGATAAAGAGATAAAGCAGCGTCAGGAAAAGCCCGATCGATCCGAAAAGCGTCATCCAGTCCCATCGGGTGGGCGCGTACATCCTCCAGATCGAGGGCACGAAATCCCGAGACAAACTAATGACCACAATTACAAAGCGCTCGAGCCACATGCCGATATTGATGATCAAGGCCAGGGCAAAAAGCGTCCCCGGATTGGTGCGCAGCCGGCGCGACCACAGAGCCTGCGGAATAACGATGTTGCAAGCGATCAGGGACCAGTAGACCACCGCATAGGGGCCACCCATGCGGTTCAGCGTGGCGTACCTCTCGTAGACGTCCGCGCTATAGAAGGCCATGAACGCTTCCATCATGTAGCCGTAGGCCACGATGAGTCCGGTCGCGAGCATGATCTTGCCCATGTTGTCGAGATGGCGAAGGGTGATGAAGTCCTCGAGGCCATAAAATTTGCGCAGTGGAATGGCCAGGCACAGCACCATCGCAAAACCCGAATAGATTGCGCCGGCAACGAAATAGGGAGGGAAAATCGTCGTGTGCCACCCAGGCACGATGGCCACCGCGAAATCGAAGCTCACCACGGTATGGACCGAGATCACCAGCGGCGTCGCCAGTCCGGCAAGAAGCAGGGAAGCCAACTCGTAACGCTTCCAGTGCACAGCGGAACCGCGCCAGCCCATGGCCAGAAAGCCGTAGATAATCTGCTTGGCGCGAGTGCGGGCCCGGTCGCGCAAAGTCGCCAAATCCGGGATCAACCCGACGAACCAGAACAAGAGCGACACGGTCAGGTACGTGGACACGGCGAATACGTCCCACACCAGAGGACTGCGGAACTGCGGCCAATACCACATGGTATTGGGATACGGAAATAGCCAATAGGCAAGCCACGGGCGCCCCAGGTGCAGCACGGGAAACATCCCCGCGCAGAGAACCGCGAAAATCGTCATGGCCTCCGCGGTGCGGTTGATGGAGGTGCGCCACTTCTGATGAAGCAGCAGAAGGATTGCGGAAATCAGCGTGCCCGCATGGCCAATTCCGATCCACCAGACGAAATTAACGATGGCGAAGCCCCATCCGACCGGGATGTTTACGCCCCAAATTCCCACGCCGACAGCAAAAAGAACCGTTACGGCATAGAGAAGAATCAAAAGCAGCAGAAAGGAGGCGGCGAATCCCAGAAACCAACCAGGCCGCCTTCGCTGACCCAAAACGATGGAGCTGATCTTGTCCGTTACGGTCGAGATCGTGTAGCCAGGCCCAATTACCGGCGGCTGGCTAGTTTCGGCCGCGCCCTCAAAAGGATCGGATTCCACGCGGACTTCCTATCGAAGAAAAGACTTTACCGCTTGTTGCGGCAACCCAAAGAACAGACTAGTTCGTTCTTCTGAATGACGTCAATCGGGAAATTTCTCAGCTCGCTTTGCGGCGTTGCCTTTGTAGTAGGCCTCCCACCGCTCATACGCGCCTCTTTCGCATGGTTCGCGATCGCCGAATGAGCGGTTCCGGTTACGGGTGGTGTCCTAATTTGATTTGCATAGCCTAGAGGATGGGATTTTTCTCATATGATCCTCAATCCTGGAATCGGCTGCGGTTTGAATATCGCTAGATGGTTGCTTGAGCCATTGCCAACTGTCTCCATGTGCTCCGATGAAGCGAAAGTATTTACGAAAATAAAAAGGGAAAGTCCTAAAAGGCCGGTAATCAATTGCAATGGCGATGTCTGCTTTAGTTGGAGTGCCATTAGAGAACTGAGTGATGATGGTCCTAGACTCAGCACGGTCAAGCACAAAGCAGTTCCACTCCGGCTCATGGGATGACGAGTCTCCGATAGATGTGGCGCCATTTTTTAGTTCATTGAGATACAGAAAAACATGGTCAACATAGAACGAAAAATATCCTGCATTGTCTATCCGAAAAGGAGCGGAAAATGCCTCAGCTTTTATTACAGGATCTTGTGGCGTTACAGACATTTGGGGCCGTAACTCTATTATTCCCAGCGTTCCCACTGCCCCTAGTATTAATGCTAGAACGGTGGGCGTGTTCCAAGTACGCATTCTCGGGGTTGGAGTTGGTGTTCTTCCGGCTTGCATACTTGGTTTCTATTTCTTGTGCCGTTTACGCGACATACGTGCTGGCCACTATTTTATGGTAATTAGTGTATCACACAAACGCTTGACAATGCCATATTATTGTAAATACGCTTATTCTCATCGGGAGAGCGAATATGGCAAACATCCTACCAATCGAAAAGCAAGTAGCAATCATCAATGCGCTGGCGGAAGGCTCTGGAATTCGGCAAATCGAGCGAATGACTGGCGTTCACCGCGACACAATAATGCGGCTTGGCGTGCGTGTGGGTAAAAGCTGCGCCGCCCTATTGGACCGCAAGATGCGGAACCTATCCTGCCAGCAATTACAGTTCGATGAGATATGGGGATTCATTGGCAAAAAGGAACGTCATTGTAGTGTTGACGATGCGCCGGAAATTGGCGACGTTTGGACGTTCTGCGCCATAGACCCCGATACCAAGCTGGTTCCCTCGTTCAAGGTGGGCAAGCGCGATACGGTCACTGCGAACGCGTTTGTGAAGGATGTAGCATCTCGGCTCACGAATCGCGTTCAGATTTCAAGCGATGCCCTTCGCGCCTACGTCGAAGCTGTAGAGCAAGCATTCGGCGCGAATGTGGACTTCGCGCAGATCGTAAAGACCTATACAACCGATCCATCTGTAATCCCTGAGCGTCGTTTTAGCGCCCCTGAATTTGTAATTTCAGAAAAGAAGCCGGTCACCGGATTCCCGAATATGGCTATGGCGACTACGAGCCACGTGGAACGCCTGAACGGGACAACGAGACTTCACATGCGCCGATTGACGCGGCTTACCTATGCATTCAGTAAAAAGCGCGAGAACTTTGATGCAGCAGTAGCCTTGCACTTCGCTTACTACAATTTCGTAAAGAATCACCGGACGATCCGATGCACTCCCGCAATGGCAGCAGGGATTGAGCGGAATTTTTGGACGGTTGGTAATTTGATTGAGGCTGCGGCTTGACCTACATCGAAGAATTACGCGATGTAATCCGGCATCTACATGGCGTCGAATCGTCCCATGTCGAGAGCGTCCCAATCAAAGAAGTATTCCAAGGCAAGACCGTATGGGAAGGAATCGTAGAAGTATTTGATCTTAAAGACCACGCCAAAGCTCCAAGAGCTTACGCATGGGCCTATGAGACAGACAATCCCAAGAGGCCACGCCATGTCGTTGTGCTTCATCTTGGGCCTGTCACTTCGCCGCTTTTGGCTGTACGGGCGGCAATCATTCAGGAGTTTAGGGCTAATGAATCAACAGAAGAAAGCTAAGAAAGTCGGACGCCCGCCTCTCCCAAAAGGTGCGGCGAAGGGACGTATCGTGCCTGTGCGTTTCGCACCTGACGATCTAAAAGCCGTCGAAGCCGCTGCGCGGGCAGCTAAATTGTCAGTGTCAGAATGGATTCGGAGCACGCTCAATGCCGAACTTGGCCGATAGGAAAATCAAATTAGGACACTACCCGGTTACGCATCACATTGCGCGGAGTCCGCAAACTCTAGTAGCTTTCAGGAGATAAGATATGGGTTCGAGCGGACATTCCCGGATTCCCCGCGGTGATTGGCCGCCGATCGATTCTCATCTACCGGCCAAACTGTGACCGCCGACCGACAAAGCAAACTGGATTGGATGGATCTGCTTTGGCTTCTTTTTTTGATTGGGCTGGCATTTCTGCCTCCGGTCCGCGAAGCCCACAAGCAGATCATCCTCGTGGCCATCGGCGTTCTGCAACTTCTGGAAGGCTGGCTCATCACCCAGCTCCCCACTCGCGGCCGCAGCTACGCCGTTCTGTTGAAGATCTTCCTGGCCATGCTGCTGATCAGCCACACGGGAGAACTGGGGATCAACAGCAGCTACTATCCGATCTTCTATCTGCCGGTCGTGACCGCTGCGATCTATTTCGACGCCTGGGGAACGCTCTTTTGGACCCTTCTCGCCTCCGCGGCCTATTGCTCCTACCTGTTTCCTGCCATGCAGGTTTATGACCTCGAACCGGGCGCGATTGCCGAGTTGGCGATCCGTATCCTTTTCTTTTTCCTGGCCGCCATGGTGGTCAATCGATTTGCCACCGAGAATCGACGCCAGACGCGACGCTATCAGATACTGGCGGAGCAACTCGCCAAAACGAATCGAGAACTGGAGCGCGCCCAAGCCGATGCTCGCCGTTCTGAACGCCTGGCCGCGCTGGGCCAGCTTTCCGCCGGGCTCGCGCACGAGATTCGCAATCCATTGGGTATCATCAAGGGCTCGGCTGAAATGCTGACTCAGAGGGTGCAGTCCTCGGAGCCCTTGGCGGCTGAGCTGGCGGGATACATTTCCACCGAAGTCAATCGGCTCAGCGCGCTGGTAACCCGCTTTCTGGATTTCGCGCGACCTACGCGGCTTGAAACCCGTGCCTGTTCGGTTCCCGAAATCGTTGACCGGGCGCTTCGCGCTGTAGCCGCGAATTGGAGTGGGCCGGAGATTCATGTGCAGCGCCGCTACGAGACTCGATTGCCGGATGCCGCCCTGGATGAGAACCTTTGCGAACAAGTGTTTGTGAATCTGGTACAGAATGCCTACGACGCGATGGGCGAGACGGGCGGTACGCTTCGTATTTCCATCGCCGCCGCGTCGCGCCGGGATCGCCGTGGCGTTGAGGTGCGGGTTCTCGATTCCGGTCCGGGAATTTCGCTCGAGCTTCGCGAGCAGATCTTCAATCCGTTTTTCACTACAAAAAAGACCGGCGTAGGTCTGGGGCTTTCCATCGTTTCGAAAATCATCGACGAGCATCGCGGGTCCATTGAGATATGCGATGGCGGCCCCGCCGGCGACGGCCTCGCCGGTGGCAAATCCGGCGCGTGTTTCGTGGTCTTCGTGCCCCTGGCGGAACAGGCTGTCATTCCAGAGCCCCACGTGGCCTCGAGAGCTTAAGTGCCTACCATCCTGATCGTAGAAGATGAAGCGCGCATCCGTCGGCTGCTGGAACTGGATCTAGGCGAGGCCGGATTCCATACATTTTCCGCCGCCGACGCCGAGAAAGGTCTGGACCTGTTGCGACGCGAGCAGATTGATCTCGTGATCACCGATTTGAAGCTGCCGGGCATGGGCGGCCTGGAATTTCTTCAGGCCGCCAAGCGCCTCAACGGAGCTTTGCCGGTCGTGGTGATGACCGCCTACGGCACCGTGGAAACAGCCGTGGACGCCATGAAAGCGGGTGCCACCGATTATATTTTGAAGCCGTTTGCGCTCGCTGAAATGCGGCTCGTGGTCCAAAAGGAGCTGGACGTTCGCCGGCTGCGCGAGGAAAACCGCACCCTGCGCGAAGCGCTCGCAACGCGTTACGACTACCCGAATATTGTGGCCCGCAGCAGCAAAATGCAGGAAGTGCTGGCCCTGGCGGAGCGCGTCGCCGCGACCGTTTCCACCGTGCTGATCGGCGGAGAGAGCGGCGTGGGCAAGGATCTGATCGCGCACCTCATTCACCAGCGATCGAGCCGCGCGTCGGGCCCTTTTGTGAAGATCAATAGCACCGCCATCCCCGAAAATTTGCTGGAGAGTGAACTTTTTGGTTACGAGAAAGGAGCCTTTACCGGGGCAGCCACAAGCAAGCCGGGAAAATTCGAGCTGGCGGATAAAGGCACGCTTTTCCTGGATGAGATCGGCGACATCCCGCCGGTGACACAAGTGAAGCTCCTGCGCGTGTTGCAGGAGCGCGAATTCGAGCGGCTCGGCGGGACGCGCACCATCAAGGTCGATGTGCGTCTGATCGCCGCTACGAACCGCGACCTGCGCGTTGCGCTCGAGGAGGGCACATTTCGCGAAGACCTGTACTACCGGTTGAACGTCGTGCCCATCGATCTCCCGCCATTGCGCGAGCATAAAGAAGACATCCCGGACCTGGTGCATCTTTTTCTTTCGCGGCTTGGGCAGAGGTCTCAGAAGGCGCAGCCCGGCATCTCGCCGGAAGCTCTGCAATTGTTGGTGGAGTTTCACTGGCCCGGAAATGTCCGGGAACTGGAGAATATTGTGGAGCGCGCTTGCGCTCTCACTACGGGTACCCTGATCGAGCCGTCCGATATTCACATCGATCGCCTGCCAAGCCGGGACCCCTCGGGGCAGGCGGCGCTTTTGCCCGAAGGCAAGACGCTCGACCAATGGGAAGACGACCTTATCCGCGAGGCCTATCGTCGCGCGAACGGAAATAAGAGCGAAGCGGCGCGCATGCTCGGTCTTTCGCGCAACGCCCTGCGCTATCGGCTGGAAAAAATCGGCATTTCCGATGACTCCTCGAAATCGCCTCAGGAGTAAGGCCTTCGCGGCGCAGACGTTCTCTACGGTGGCTGAAAACCACCAGATGGTGCATTCCAGCCAGGTGGAGTGGTTAAGCCTCACGACGAGTACTTTATAAGCCCCTGAATATAGGATAGTTAAATATCTCGTGGATGCGGGGTTTGGCCACCCGCTTGCCTTTCTCAACAGTGGGATATTTTCGAGGTGGCCCATGAGAAAGCTAAACAAGCTTGGTTTGCTGGCGATTCCGATTCTGGCGCTTTTCGCGGCGACCTCCATTGTTGCGCAGGCTCCGCCTCCGGCCACAGGTCCATTGCCGGAGCAGGGTCCCGCGGAAGGTCCGGCAGGTCCGACCGCAGGTCCGACCGCTGACCCGCAGAATGAGCCCGGCGTGGCTCGCGTGAGCTACATCCACGGCGACGTTTCCATGCAACGCGGCGACTCCGGCGATGTTTCCGCCGTCACGTTAAATACCCCATTGATGGCTGGAGACAAGGTATCGACCGGCGATGGCTCGCGAGGCGAGTTCCAGCTTGATTACGCCAACCTGCTGCGCCTGGACCAACATGGGCAGGCCAATATCGCGGCGTTATCCAAAGATCGGATTCAGGTTCAGATCGGCCAGGGATTGGCGAACTATTCCGTGCTCAAGGGCTCGGAGGCGCAAGTCGAGATCGACACGCCCAACGTCGCCGTTCATCCGCTCAAGGACGGACGGTATCGCATTCAAGTGATTTCCGACGGTGAGTCCCTCGTGACGGTCAAGGAAGGCGAGGCACAGGTCTCCACATCGGAAGGCAACACGACAGTCAAAAAGGGACAGCTCATCACCGTTCGCGGCATCGGCAGCGACGCGCAGTTCAAGATCAGCGAGGGCCAGTACAACGACGATTGGGACAAATGGAATAAAGACCGCGACGACGTCATCTTTAACGCCACGGGTTATCGCCGAACCAATCGGTATTACACCGGCGCCGGTGATCTCGACGCCAATGGCACCTGGAGCGAGGAACCCGATTACGGTCAGGTGTGGACTCCTCGAGTTGATCCGGATTGGGCGCCCTACCGTGATGGCCGCTGGGTCTGGGAGCCTTATTATGGCTGGACCTGGGTGTCGTATGAATCCTGGGGCTGGGCGCCGTATCACTATGGCCGGTGGTTCCTTCGGGGCAGTTCGTGGGCGTGGTGGCCGGGCCCGATCTATCCGGCTTATCGTCCGATATGGGCGCCGGCATACGTCTCCTTCTTCGGATTTGGCGGAGGCGGCTTCGGCGTAGGCGTTGGGTTTGGCTCAATCGGTTGGCTGCCCATCGGACCCTGCGACTTTTTCCACCCCTGGTGGGGCGGTTTCAGAGAGCGATTCGGCGTCGTGGGTATAGCGGATATCCATAACCTGCATGACGGAATCGGCCCGTTGCACGGCGGTGAGCGCTTCTCAAATCTTCGCAATGTGATGGCGAATGACCGGCTGCGCCGGGGAGTTTCCGGCGTTCCGTCGGAAAGTTTTGGTCGCGGCTCAATTGCTGCGCGCAGCGTAGCGGCGTCGGACCTGCGTGGAGGGCGCATGATGACCGGCAATTTGCCGGTGGTGCCTACTCGCGACAGCCTCCGCGCGTCCGACCGGTCCGTGAGTTCCGCGGCAACCGCTCGAATGAACACGCAGCAGCGCTTTTTCTCGAAGAGCGCGCCGGCCGCACGGTCGGAGTCCTTTTCGGATCAAGCTTCACGCGTCAACCAGGCCATTCAGCGTGACGGCCGCTTCCAGGCGGTCAACGCGTCAAGAAGCGGCGAAACCGCGGGCGTAAATCGCTCCGCCGGGTTCGCGGGACAGTCACCCGCGGGGCAGGCAGCCAATTCTCAGGTGCGGCGCGAGCAGCAGGGCCCGGCCGCGAATGGCGGCCAGAGCTTTGGCGGAAGTCAGAGAGGCCCGAACGGCCAAGGGCAAGGGCCGGTTGCGCAGCCGCAAATCCGTGCGAATGCCCAGCCGGAGTTCCGCAATAACGCACCCGCTACAGGCGCCCAGGTTCCTCGGAATAGTAATCCAAGTGACGCTTCCAGCTGGCAGCGTTTTGGCGGAAGTCAGGGCGCTTCGAGCGGCCAGGGGCCCGTCGCGCAGCCGCAAATCCGTGCGAATGCTCAGCCGGAATCCCGCAACAATGTCCCCGCCGGCGGTCAGTCCCCGAATAACAACAACCCAAGCCAAGCTTCCGGTTGGCAGCGCTTCTCGAGGTCCGGTGGCGGCTCCGCTGCGGCTCCATCGACCAGTGGCAGGCGGCCGACGCTGGACATGAACAAGCCCATCGTCAACGACCGCTCGTATCGAAATAATGGCGACAGCTACGGCGGAACCAGTCGTGGTAACAGCAGCCCTGCGCCCGCGTATCGCCCCGCTCCGAATAATTCCGCACCGGCTTATCGGAACTATGGCGACAGCTACGGCGGAACGAGTCGTGGTAACAGCAGCCCTGCGCCCACGTATCGTTCTGCTCCGAGTAATTCCGCTCCGACATATCGGTCAAGCCCCGCGCCGACGTATCGGAGCGCACCCGCCCCGCAGTATCGCGGCGGAAGTTCCGGCGGCGGCAGCAACCGAGGGGGCGGCTCCAGCGGTGGCAGTTATCGTGGAGGCGGCTCCAGTGGCGGCAGCTCGCGGGGAAGTAGCTCTTCGGGACACTCTTCTGGAGGCTCCTCGCACGGGTCGTCCCGTTCCGGCCGCTAATCTAAAGAGTTAGCAGCAAGCAGTAGCAGAGTGGCGCGGCCTTCCGGCTTCGGACGGCCGCGTTTTTCTTTGCCGCGAAAAAGGGCCGTAGTTCTGGCAGTAGTCCCGCCCATCAAATCACAAGCGAAGTGTCGATAGGCTCTGCCTCCGCTATACTGCTCGCGTACGAGGCTGGCGAATCGGCGTGTATCCCTTCATCCATATCGGCCCTGTGACGCTGGGCACCTACGGAATCATGGTTGCCAGCGGACTGATCTGCGCATTTTTTCTGGTGCGCGCCGATCTGCGCCGCAGGGGCTTTGGCGCGGACGCGGAAAATATTATCGGCACCACGGGCCTGGCCGGCCTGGTCGGCGCGCGCCTTTATCACCTGCTCGAGGCGCCCTCGGAATTTTTCGCGCATCCCTTGCCGCTGCTTTTCAGCACCATGGGCTTCGCCTGGTTTGGCGCGGTGATTGGCGGTTTCCTGGCGCTCGTCTACCTGGCGCGTCACTATCGCATGAGCGTGCTGCTGATGCTGGATATCGCGTCGCCCGCCGCGGCCATCGGTTATGGCATAGGCCGCATCGGATGCCTGATTTCGGGAGACGGAGATTACGGTACGCCGACTTCGCTTCCCTGGGGCATGAGCTTTCCGAATGGCCTCGTCCCCACAACCGAGCGCGTTCATCCCACGCCCATTTATGAATTTCTGGCCGCGATGGTGATTGGCTATATCTTGTGGCGAATTGGCGCGCGCGCGATTGGCGGCTTGAGGCCCGCGGGGGAGGTTTTTGCTTTTTACTTGATTTTGACGGGAGTGGCTCGCTTCCTGGTGGAATTTATCCGCATCAACCCGCGTTCGTTTTTCGGGATGAGCAACGCGCAAACGGCAAGCGTCGCTTCGATGCTCGCGGGCATCCTTCTGTTCACGTTGCTTCTGCGGCGAATTCGCCCTCAGACCGTGATTTAGCTTCCGTCTTGTAAAGCCTTACAGCATCTGGCGCAGCACGTACGGCAGGATCCCGCCGTGCCGGTAGTAGGCCACCTCTTCGGGAGTATCGGCGCGCGCCACAGCGTCAAACACTTTCTCTTTGCCGTGATCGTCGCGGGCAGTTACGCGCAATTGCGCGCGGGGCGCCAGTTTGCTGACGCCTTCGACGCTAAAGGATTCATGGCCGCTGAGCCCCAGCGATTGCGCGGTTTCGCCCGGCTTGAATTCCAGCGGCAGCACACCCATACCGACGAGATTGCTTCGGTGGATGCGCTCATAACTCTCGGCGATCACCGCCCGCACGCCCAGCAGAAGTGTGCCCTTGGCTGCCCAATCGCGCGATGAACCCGCGCCGTACTCTTTGCCCGCGAGCACCATGAGCGGAACTCCCTCTTTTTGGTAACGCATGGCCGCGTCGTAAATCGTCATCTTCTCCCCGCTCGGCTGATGCAGCGTCCAGCCGCCTTCGGTGCCGGGAGCGAGTTGATTGCGCAAACGAATATTTGCAAATGTGCCGCGCATCATCACTTCGTGATTGCCGCGCCGCGCGCCGTAAGAATTAAATTCGCCCGGATTGACGCCGTTGGCGATCAGGTATTTGCCCGCCGGACCGTCGGGTTGGATGGAGCCCGCCGGTGAAATATGATCGGTCGTTACGCTGTGGCCGAGCACGGCCAGCACGCGAGCGTTGCGAATGTCCGTAAGCTCGGCGGGGTTCCTGGGCATGGCGTCAAAAAACGGCGGGCGCTTGATATAAGTCGACTTATCGCTCCAGGCATAGAGATCGCCCTCCGGCACCTGCAGTCCCCGCCAGCGCTCGTCCCCTTTAAAGACTTCGCCATACTCTTTGCGGTACATCTCCGTGGTCACCGCCGCGCGCACCGTCTCTTCCACCTCTTTTGGCGACGGCCAGATGTCCCTCAGATAGACCGGCTTGCCATTGCGGTCGTTGCCCAAGGATTCGGTGGCCATATCGAAATCCATGCGGCCGGCGAGCGCATAAGCCACGACAAGCGGCGGTGACGCCAGATAGTTCGCGCGCACCAACGGGTGAATACGCCCCTCGAAGTTACGGTTGCCGCTGAGCACCGACACCGCTACCAGGCTGTTTTCTTTGATCGCGGAGCCGATCGCTTCGGGAAGAGGGCCGCTATTGCCAATGCAGGTGGTGCAGCCGAAGCCGACGAGATTGAACTTCAGTTTTTCGAGGAAGGGAGTAAGCCCGGCAGCGTTCAGATAATCGGTCACCACCTTGGAACCGGGCGCGAGGCTCGTCTTTACCCAGGGCTTGGATTCCAGCCCGCGCTCCACGGCTTTCTTTGCCACCAATCCCGCACCTAGCATCAGCGAAGGATTCGATGTGTTCGTGCAGCTCGTGATCGCGGCGATCACGACCGAGCCATTCGACAGCTCGAAGCGGTCCCCATTATTTTTCACGGCAACTTGCTTCGCGGGTGTGCCCTCCATGGCTTTTGCGAAGGCGCTCTTCGACTGGCGCAATGGGACGCGGTCCTGCGGCCGCTTGGGACCGGCGAGCGTGGGCTCGACCTTGCCAAGGTCGAGCTCGAGCGTGTCGGAAAACATCGGGTCTGGTGTCTCGTCCGTCCGGAAGAGGCCTTGCATCTGGGTGTAGGCGTCGACGAGCGCCTGGCGCTCGGCGGTTCGCCCGGTAAAGCGCAAGTACGCCAACGTCTCCGCGTCCACGGGGAAGAAGCCCATCGTTGCGCCATACTCCGGCGCCATGTTTGCGATCGTGGCTCGATCCGGGAGCGTGAGATTAGAAAGACCTGTGCCATAGAACTCCACGAATTGCCCGACCACACCCTTCTTACGCAGCATCTCCGTAACGGTAAGCACCAGGTCGGTCGCCGTTGCGCCCTCCGGCAATCGGCCATGCAGCTTGAAGCCGACGACATCGGGAACCAGCATGGAAAGCGGTTGGCCGAGCATGGCGGCTTCCGCTTCGATGCCTCCGACGCCCCAGCCGAAGACGCCGAGCCCATTGATCATGGTCGTGTGCGAATCGGTTCCTACCAGCGAATCGGGATAAGCTGCCAGGCGCCCATCGGGTGCGCGGTCGCAGACCACGCGAGCCAGATATTCGAGGTTCACCTGGTGGCAGATACCGGTGTCCGGCGGCACCACCGCGAAATTCTGAAACGCGTTTTGTCCCCAGCGCAGGAATTGATAGCGCTCCACGTTGCGCTGAAACTCCAGTTGCGCATTGAAGGCGAAGGCCTGATTGCTGCCGAATTGGTCGACTTGCACGGAATGGTCTATGACCAGCTCGGCCGGGAGCAGGGGATTGATCTTCTTGGCGTCGCCGCCCATTTTCGCAATGGCATCGCGCATGGCCGCAAGATCCGCGACCGCCGGGACGCCCGTGAAATCCTGCAGCAGCACCCGGGCGGGCATAAAGGCAATCTCCGCGCGCTTCGCGGCCACCGGCTGCCATTCCGCGAGCGCCTCGATATCCTTGGCCTGAACGGACCGGCCGTCCTCATGCCGCAGCAGATTTTCGAGCAAGATGCGGATCGAGAAGGGAAGCTGGTCGACGTGGCCGATTCCCCTGCGCTCGAGCGCTCCGAGGCGATAGACCTCATAGCCCTGATTGCCAGCTGTGAGCGTTTCGCGGGCGCCAAACGAGTTCTTCGAGGCAGCAGCCATGTGTCGGAATCCTCTCTAAATGGGTGCGATGAAGTTGTTGGTGTAACTCTGCATCATAACGCAAACACGGGGATGCGCGCATGCCGCCTGAAGCGCTCCGCTTATTGAAGCGGGGCGCAAGGGATGGTACCGTTCGGCGGTAGCGACGGGGTTCTTCGGCTGGATTTTCAAAACAACTGCGGTTGGAGGGCGAATATGAAGATTTCTTTGAAACGAACAGCGGGAGCCAGGGCGGGGCTGCTTCTCTTGCTCAGCCTTATCCCGGGAGCGCTGGCCGCTCAGCAGCCCAAGATGAACATGGTGAAGATTGCCGACGACGTCTACACCATGGTGGAGGCCGGAGGATCGAGCAACTCCACCTTCATCATCACCCCCGACGGAGTGGTAGTTTTCGACCATTTCATGACCGAGTCCGATCAAACGCTGGCCGCGATCCGAAAGCTTACGGACAAAAAGGTGAAGTACCTGTTCTCATCGCATCCCGCCGTCGACCACTCGACCGGCGCGTGGTGGTTTCGAGAGGACAAGCCCGTTTACATTGCCAGTAAGAATCAATTGCGAGACATGCTCGGCGAGCGGGGCAGGATTTACAAGGAGCTCGAGGATTCGAACGATCCCCGCAATGCTGTGTACAAGGGAAAGGACCTGATCCTTCCCGACCTGGTTTTCGAAAAGAGCATGACGCTGCGGCTCGGCGGCCTGACCTTCGAAGCCACGCTCGAAGGAGCCGCGCACAGCACCGGAGACGTCACCCTGTACATTCCGCAGAAGCGCGTCTTCCTGATGGGCGACCTTTTCAATTCGGATATGCACGCGGGAGGCGGATCGCTCGTTCCGGGCGATGGCTCCGACCCCGAAATGTGGATCAAGGTTCTCGGCAACATTATGGATCGCCGGCTGCCGGTGGATACCTATGTGCCCGGCCACGGGCCCGTGCATCCCGGCCGCGGCGTGAAGGATCTGGAAGAAGCCCAGCGGTATTTTGTGGCGATGCGCGACGCCGTGGCCACCATGATGAGCCAGGGAAAGAGCTTGGACCAGATCATCAAGGAGTTCAAAGTGCCCGCGGAGTTCGCGCGCTACGCGCATCCCGAGCGTTTGCAGACGACCCTGCCCTTATATTATTGGGAGTTGATGGGCGTCGACCGATAAAGACAAAACGAGAACCCGATAAGAGACTGGATCGGCTCGCCCAACGCAGCCAAGGAAGTGTGGGCTTGACTGCGCGTTTGATATACAACGTCTGCTATATGGCGACCAGTTTGGAGGAGCAATCTTGAAACATCTATTTTCGTTATTTGCGGTCGTGGCCCTTGCGCTGAGCATCTCTTCTGCCGCTTACGCTTGATCGCCACCGCTGGCCGCGAGCATACAGTTGTCGCCGCTTCTGGGTCAAGTTCCGCTGCGCTATCTAGCCCGAAGAGACAGGATCAAGCGGACCGCGAACAGGTGGCTACGCCCTTTGTTGGTGAAGAAAACTCAAGATCGCCTGAACAACGATCTCGTTTCCCGCGCCCGTGTTGATCATCGCATGGTAAACCGACCGATTTGGCCAGTCCGCGTGGAAATACTGCTTGATGAAGGCGGCCCGCTCCCCGTCAACCCGGTCCACGAGCGTTTCTGCATCGGTTTTTGCTCTGCCTTCGGAAACGAGCCGCCGTAATTTCTCTTCCCGAGAGGCATACAGGAAAAAGCGAAGTGTGTCGGTACGACTGCTTAGAAAATGTTGTGAGCCTCTACCCACAATCACGCAGTTGCCTGCCGCCGCGGCATCAAGAACGACACGCTCGGAGATGGTCACGATGCTGTCGGCATCGAGAGTTTCGACGGGCGCGATCTGGCTACCCTCGTAGCTCCCGAGAGCGAACGATTTAAGCAGGCGATAATAAAGCGGGTCCCTTCGCTCCTCGCGTTGTTGCACGGCGGATCGCTGGCAATGGGCGAGGCGAGCAACTTCTTCAGTCAGCAACTGGTCCCACAGCTTCCATCCTAGCCGCGAAGAGATTTCGTGTGCGATGGCTGCGGCGCCGCAGCCATATTCCCGTTCAATGGTAATGATTCGGATCATGGGATCAACACAGGACCACGCATCGAAGTGTCACGGAGCCGAATGCGACCGCGGATGAAATGGTGGAACAACGAAACGAAATGTACAAGCGGATTCCGAATGGATACGCGGAGGATTCCGGCCGTCATCCGTGGCAGAAAACGTATCCCTCTCTCCTATCCCTCGCCGAGGGTCAGCGATTTCCGCCGCGTTTCCCCGGATCGTCTAGAATGGTAGGAGCGCGACGTGATTACAGAATGTCCGCGCGCCCCCGGGTGGGTCTTGCCAAAAGTCGTCCTGATCTCGACGTACGAATTGGGCCATCAGCCCTTTGGCCTGGCTTCGCCGGCCGCGTGGCTGCGCCGCTCGGGGACCGAAGTCATCTGCCTCGATCTGTCGCGCCAGGCTTTGCAGGAATCAGCCGTCCGCGACGCCGATTTTGTCGCGTTTTACGTTCCCATGCATACGGCGACGCGCCTGGCGATCCAGTTGATCGGGCCGGTCCGCCTCTTGAATCCGCGCGCCCATCTCTGCTTCTACGGGTTGTACGCGCCGGTGAACGAAGCCTATTTGCGCGAACTCGGCGTGGAAACCATTGTGGGGGGAGAGTTCGAGGCCACACTGGCGGAGGCGGTCAGCCGGCTTGCTCGTCAGCAAGGTAATGGAAATGGTTCGCATCCGCAGGCGGTCGCGGCGCCAGTCCTGGAAGAAGCGCCTCGCAATCCTTCGATCTCGCTCGAGCGCCTGAATTTCATTCTCCCCGACCGACGGGGATTGCCGGCGCTCGGACAATACGCGCATCTGCTTATGCCCGAAGGGGGCTTCCGCGTCGCTGGGTACACCGAGGCCAGCCGTGGATGCAAGCACGTGTGCCGTCATTGCCCCATCGTCCCGGTTTACAACGGAATTTTCCGTATCGTCCCCAGGGAAGTGGTGCTCGAAGATATCCGCCGGCAGGTCGACGCCGGCGCCCAGCATATTACTTTTGGCGATCCTGATTTCTTCAATGGGCCAGCGCATGCTCTTGCGATCGTCGAAGCGGTGCATCGCGAATTTCCTCTGCTCAGCTATGACGTCACCATCAAGATCGAGCATCTCTTGCGGCACGCCGACCACTTGACGAAGCTGCGCGACACAGGCTGCCTCTTTGTCATCAGCGCAGTCGAGTCCGTGGACGACGCCATTCTCGGGCATTTGGCAAAAGGCCATATGCGCGCCGACTTCCTTGCGGTCGTCGCCCTTTTCCGCGAATCGGGGTTGATCCTGCAGCCGACTTTTGTCCCGTTTACGCCGTGGACCACGCTCGCCGGATACCGCGACCTGTTGGCGCTGATTGCTGAGCGGGATCTCACCGAAAATGTCGCGCCGATCCAGCTTGGAATCCGCTTGCTCATCCCGGCGGGGTCGCGCCTGTTGGAACTCGACGATATCCGCAAGACGGTCGGCGAGTTCGATCCGGCCGGACTTGTCTATCCATGGAAACACTCCGATGCACGCCTGGATGCGCTATCGGAGCGCGTTCAGCAATTGGCGAATTTGGGTGACCAGCTCAAGCGCTCGCGTACCGACACATTCACGCAGATCTGGCGCGCCGCCAATGAATTGGCGGGCGAAGACGCCAGCTCTGCCGCTGTCCCTGCGAGCGCTCCCGCCCACCGGATTCCGCACTTCAGCGAACCATGGTATTGCTGCGCCGAGCCGACCCACGATCAATTCGTGGCCATTGGTTCGCAGGCCAGCCGCCCGACGACGCAGCCCGATGCCTTCTTCTGAGGCCGCTTTGCCAGACGATTTGAAGCGTTCGAAAGCAGGAGGCCGGCGTATTCTCCTCTTGCTTGCGAGCAAGCTCGGCTATCAAACGCGTAGCTTTGCCGAAGCCGCACGGCGGCTCGGTTTTGCTGTCGTCATTGGCAGCGATCGCTGCCATCAGCTCGAAGATCCCTGGGCCGACGGTGCGATCCCTCTTCATTTCGACAAGCCTCAGGAGGCCGCGGCGCAGCTTGCCGCCGCAGTTCGCAGCCACCAAAGCGAGATGGGCGCGATTCTGGCATTGGCCGACCGTCAGACGGCCACCGCCGCCCAGGCTGCCCGCTTGCTGGGATTGCGTTACAACTCCCCCGAATCCGTCGACAATTGCCGCAGCAAGCTGCGCCAGCGTGAGGTTCTGCATAAGGGCGGCCTGCCCGTGCCGGATTTTTTCGTCTTCCCATTAACCGAGCCGCTCGATGCTGTGTTGCGGCGCGTCTCTTTCCCTTGCGTGGTGAAGCCGCTGCGGCTCGCGGCCAGTCAGGGCGTGATTCGAGCCAATGACTCCGCTGAATTTATCGCCGCAGTCGAGCGTATCGCGCGATTACTCTCTTCTCCCGACGTGCAATCCACCCGGGAGGCCGATCTCGATCGCTTGCTCGTGGAAAGCTATATTCCTGGAGCGGAAGTGGCCCTCGAGGGCCTTCTCGACGCCGGCTGCCTGCGGGTTTTAGCGCTGTTCGATAAGCCGGACCCGCTCGAGGGCCCCTACTTCGAGGAATCGATTTATGTCACGCCGTCGCGCCTGTCCTCGCAGGATCGGCAGCGGATCATTCAATGCGCCGCCGGCTCGGCTCGCGCGCTCGGCCTTACCGAGGGGCCGCTGCACGCGGAGTTTCGCGTGAATGACCGTGGACCCTGGGTCCTCGAAATAGCTCCGCGTCCCATTGGCGGCCTTTGCTCCCGGGTGCTTCGCTTTGGCCCGGAGCGAATGTTCCTGGAGGATTTGCTGATCCGCAACGCCATGGGCATTCCAGGCGCGGATTCGCAGCGGGAGCCGGATGCGGCCGGCGTGATGATGATCCCGGTGCCCAGCAGCGGCATTCTCGAAAACGTGGACGGTTTGGCAGAGGCGCTCGCGGTCCCGGGCGTTTCTGAAATCCAGATCACGGCCCGGCTGCACGACTTCATCGCCGCGTGGCCGGAAGGGTCGAGTTATTTGGGATTCATTTTTTCCAGCGGTGGCACGCCGGAGCTAGCCGAAGCGGCACTGCGCCACGCGCACCGCGCCTTGCGGTTTAGAATCGCGCCGAGATTGCCTGTGGCTCATCCAGTATCGGGCCAGACTCTTCCCTGACGGGCAAGCCGCCCGTCCGCTCCTTCGCGGCGCTTTCTGGCTGTGCGGAGGTGCGGGCGCTAACCCTTCGCTCGCGGGGCGACGTAGCCTTCGGGCAGCTTGGCTCCTTCGCCGAAGAAGAATTGCTCCATCTGTTCTTCCATGATCTTTTGTGACTGCGGGTCCAGGGGATTCAGGCGGTATTCGTTCATGATCATCTTGGAATGTTCGATCCACAGCTTCCAGGCCTCTTTGGAGACGCTTTCGTAGATGCGTTGGCCGATGGCCCCTTTCCAGGGAACGCGATCGAGGCCTTCCATCTTTCTGCCAAACTTGACACACATCACCGTGTGCGGGCCGGAACCGCCGCTCGCTTCCGCCATTTTCCCTCCGATCCAAAACAACCAGCACTTTGGTTGCGCTCTCTAAACATACTGCATTGGGAGATAAATTCCTAGGAGTCGCCGCCCTGGAAGTCGAGAAGAGATCGACGGTTCGATGCGAGACCATGCCATCGGTGCCGGGCGATGAGCTGGTCTTGCTATCTGCCGACGATTCTGCGACAAGGTAATCGCGCTTAGGAAGAATCTCGGCCCAGAGGATCCCATGCCCCTGACGGTGCAACGAATTTCACCAGGTCTTCTGGCGGATGCCTATCAAAACGAATTCACTCGCCTTCGCGCCGCCGACGCGATCCCCAAAATGTGGGCCCGCCAGCCGGGCCTTTGGAAGGATGATTCCGAACACGCCCGGGTCATAGCGAACCGGCTCGGCTGGATTGGCGTGCTCGATTCCATGCGTGCGGAAACGTCTGCAATCCGGGATTTCTCGCGCGTGATCTTTGAGTCCGGCGTGCGGGACGTCGTATTGCTGGGCATGGGCGGTTCGAGTCTCGCGCCTGAAGTATTTTCGCTGACGTTCCCGGCGCCTGCAGGGCGGCATTTCTTTGTCCTGGATTCGACCGACCCCGCCGCCATCCTGGCGGTTGAGCGCTCCATCGATCTCTCTCATACCTTGTTTATTGTCGCCAGCAAATCGGGCAAGACGATCGAGACCCTCTCGCAATTTTTCTATTTTCATCATCGTCTCGTTCAGGTTGGCGCGCGTCCCGCCGGCCAAAACTTCATCGCCATCACTGATCACGGCTCTTACCTCGACCACTTGGCCGACGAATACGATTTCCGGCTTACATTCCGTAATCCACCCGATATCGGCGGGCGCTTTTCGGCTCTATCCTACTTCGGTCTGGTGCCTGCGGCGCTTTGTGGAGTCGACATCGGCGCGGTCCTGGACGGCGCCATCGAAATGCGCGCAGCGTGTGGTCCGCTGGGCGCGGCCGATGCCAATCCTGCATTGCAGCTGGGATCCTTGCTGGGCGCCGCGGCCCGAAGAGGCGACGACAAGCTTTTTTTGCTTTCGACTCCTGCGCTGACCTCGCTGGGCAACTGGATTGAGCAGCTGATTGCCGAGAGTACGGGGAAGGAGGAACGGGGGATCGTGCCGGTTGCGGGAGGCGTCGTGCCGCCTCTCGACGTGCTGGCGCGCGGCTGCGTCACGGCTGCGTTGTTCCTCGAAGGTGACGACCCCTCCGCGTTGGAAGCCACGGTGCGCGCGCTCGAGCAGCGGAGCGCCCCGTTCGTGGAGATTCGGTTGAAGGGCCCATTGCAGCTGGGCGCCGAATTTTTCAAATGGGAAGTGGCCACGGCATTAGCGGGCGCCGCGATGGCCATTGATCCCTTCGACGAACCTGACGTGCAGGAAAGCAAAGACAATACCGCTCGAATTCTGGATGCCTTTCAGAGTTCCGGAGAGATGCCGCTGGGCTCGCCGCGCCTGGTGGACTCGGGCATCGAACTCTATGCCGATGGCGCGGTGCGCGGATCCATCTCTACGCTGCAGCTCACGGCCGCTCTGCGCACATTTTTCTCCGAGCGGCGTCCCGATGACTATGTGGCGCTTCTTGCTTATGTGGCGCGCGACGCCGCCAGCGGCGCTCAGTTTGGCGCCTTCCGCGCGATCCTTGGCGAGCGGCTGGGTCTGCCCGTGTTGCTTGGCTATGGCCCGCGATATCTGCATTCGATGGGCCAGCTTTATAAGGCCGGACCGGCGTCCGGAATGTTCCTGATGATCACGGCGGAGAAGCCACGGGACCTGCCGATTCCCGGCGCGAAGTATACGTTTGGCCAGCTTGAAATGGCCCAGGCCCTCGGCGACCTGGAGTCGCTGGGAAGGCTGGGCAAGCCGGCGCTGCGGCTGCACCTCGCCGAGGGCGTCCATGCGGGTCTGGCCGCCCTGCAACGAGCGATTGAAAATGTCTTCTCCGCTTCTCGTGCGACAATTTGAGGGAAGGCTGATGCGCAGGCTCGTGTTCATTGGAGAGATCAGGGGATTGGCTCATGGATGATGTAGCCGTACTTTTCTGGGATCTGGGCGGCGTGGTCCTCTCCAATGGATGGGACGAGCATGCGCGTGCTGACGCGGTACGCCGTTTTTCGCTCGATGCTGCGGATTTCGAGCAAAGGCATCACCAGGCAGCCGGTGAATTTGAAACCGGGCGCATAACCCTGGATGCCTATCTGGATCGAACGGTGTTCTTTCGCGAGCGGAACTTCAGCAGCGACAGTTTCAAGGAGTTCTTCTTCGCGCAATCCAGCGAGAAAACCGAAACGCGCGTTCTCCTCGACGAATTGACCGCCACGCGCCGCTATTTTCTGGCTGCGCTCAATAACGAATCCGCGGAGTTGAACGCCTATCGTATCCGTAAATTTAATCTGCTCCGGAACTTCAGCGCATTCTTTACCTCTTGTTACCTGCGCGCGCTCAAGCCGGACCCGCTGATCTATAAATTGGCGTTGGAAATCACGCAACGCGCTCCTCAGGAGTGCATCTTCATCGATGATCGCCCCGAGAACCTCGAGCCGGCGAAGGCGTTGGGCATGCGCGCGATTCGCTTCGAATCTGCCGGACAGTTGCGCACCTCTTTGGCGGAGGCTGGCATCCAACCGGCGTTGGTAGGAGGATGATGTTATGGCGGCCGCTGGCAATGACATTGCCGATAACATAGCTCTCGAACCACGCGGTTCGGTGGCTGTCGCCGATCCGTGCACCATCGTGATCTTTGGTGCATCCGGCGATCTCACGCGCCGCAAGTTAATTCCCGCTTTATATGAATTGGCGGCTTGCCAGTCGCTGGCGCCCCGCTGCGCCATTATCGGTTTCGCGCGTAGCGAAATGAGCGATTCCGCCTTTCAGAACTCGGTAACGGAGGCGGTTCGCGGCAATCCCGGCACCTGCAGGGTAAACGAAGAGGTTCTTCGTGGTTTCGCGCAGTCCTTTGCTTACGTCGCGGGGGATTACGACAAGCCGGACGCTTTCCAGAAGCTCGCGCAGCGGCTCGAAGAGCTCGACAAGGAGCGGCGCCTCGACGGCAATCGCCTCTACTACCTGGCTACGCCGCCGGCGGTATACCCGAAGGTCATCGCGCAGATTCATCATGCGGGCCTGGCGCGGCCGTCGAACGGAAAATCCTGGGTCCGCATCATCGTTGAAAAGCCCTTTGGCCACGATCTGGCCTCCGCGAAAGCGCTCAATCGCACCGTTCTCGAAGCCTTCGACGAATCCCAGGTCTATCGCATCGATCATTTTCTGGGAAAAGATACGGTACAGAATCTCGTGGTGCTGCGGTTTGGCAACGGCATCTTCGAGCCGCTCTGGAATCGCAATTACGTCGATCATGTCCAAATCACCGCGGCGGAAAGCCTGGGCGTCGAGCAGCGGGCTTCGTTCTACGAAACGACGGGTGCGTTGCGCGATATGATTCAGAGCCACGTCCTGCAGCTTACTTCGTTCGTGGCCATCGAGCCGCCCTCTAACTTCGACGCCACCTCTGTGCGCAATGAGAAGTTGAAAGTGTTGCAGGCCCTCAGGCCGTATACGCCGGAAACGGTCGCGGACCATGTCGTTCCGGGCCAGTACGCCGCGGCAAAGGTCGAAGGTAAGGATGCGGTGGGCTATCGCCAGGAGCCCGGCGTGAAGGCCGATTCACAGACGGAAACCTTCGTCGCCGCTAAATTGTTCATCGATAACTGGCGCTGGGCGGACGTTCCTTTTTATATTCGTACCGGCAAGCGTATGCCGCGCCGGGTTACCGAAATCGCCATCAGTTTTCGGCGGGCGCCCCATCTGCTTTTTCGCGGCCAGGACGTGGATGCAAATATGCTGGTGGTGAATATTCAGCCTGAAGAGGGCATCTCCATCTGTATTCATGCCAAATTGCCGGGCCAGAATATGCGCTTGACCCGCGTCTCCATGGATTTCAGCTATGGAGCCGCTTTTGGGGCCAGCGAACGCAGCGCTTATGCTACGCTTTTGAATGACTGCATGCGTGGGGACGCAACTTTGTTTGATCGAGCCGATGGGGTCGAGGCAGCCTGGGCCTTTGTTGAGCCCATACTGAACGCCTGGGAACGCCCGGGGCGTTCGGTGCCTGCCTATCCCGCCGGGAGTTGGGGCCCTCGCGAAGCGGACGACTTGCTGAGTCGCGATGGCCGGCACTGGCGAAAACCCTGAAATGCTCCCGCGCGAAATCCTTCCGGGCGTGTACGTCTGCGCCGATCCGCCCGAGGTGGCTCGTGCCGCTGCCCGCCACTTCGTGGATTGGGCGTGGCAGAACATTGCCAAGGACGGCAAGTTCAATGTTGCGCTCTCCGGGGGTTCAACGCCTCGGGAGATGTATCGGTGTCTGGCCTCCCCCGAGTTTCGCGCCCAGGTAGATTGGCCCCGTGTCCATCTTTTCTGGGGAGATGAACGCGCCGTGCCCCCGGATAGTCCCGAGAGCAATTACGGTTTGGCGCGCAGAGAGCTCCTGGTGCGTGTGCCCGTGCCTCAGGGCAACATTCACCGCATGGAAGCCGAAGATGCCAATATCGGGCGCGCCGCCCACAATTATGAAGCGGTATTGCGTAAGTTCCTGCCGGTTGACGATCGTGGCTTTCCCCGTTTTCACCTCGTTTTCCTCGGCGTCGGACTGGATGGGCACACCGCTTCGCTCTTTCCGGGCTCAAAGCTCCTGCGCGAGACCTCCCGCTGGGTCAGCACTCCCGTGGTTCCGAAATTGGGTTCCCGGCGCATGACTCTCACGCTCCCGGTGCTGGAGGCCGCGCGCCGCGTGCTTTTCCTGGCAGCCGGAGCCGAGAAGGCTTCCATCCTCGGTGAAGTCCTTTGCAGCCATCCCGACCCGCCGTTGCCGGTGCAAATGGTTAAGCCGCGTGAAGGGGAGCGTCTCTTCCTGATCGATGAAGCGGCGGCGGCGAAGCTTTCGTCCCCGAAAACGCAGCCCGTTCCGAAAGGGAAGTCATGATCCTGGCGGGCGACATTGGCGGAACGAAATCGAATTTGGCGCTCATGGAGAAGAAGGGCGATCGCTTCGCCATCGTTTTCGTCCACCGCTATACCAGTCAGGAGCACTCGCGTTTTGAGGAGATCGTCGATGACTTTCTCGGCCGCGTGAAGCCTTATCTCTCCGCCTCGCCTGCTGGAAAAATCGTTGCCGCTGGTTTCGGCGTGGCGGGCCCTGTGATGGGCCGTAAGGTTCACATCACGAATCTTCCCTGGGGACTGGACGCCGATTCGCTCGCGCGCCAGCTGGGCACGCCCCACATCGTGCTTCTGAACGATCTGGAGGCTACCGGCTACTCCCTCGCCTGGCTCGCTCCCGAGGACCTCTCCACATTGAATGCCGGATCGCCCGCGCCGCAAGCTGCCCAGGCGCTGATCGCCGCCGGTACGGGCTTGGGAGAAGCCATCCTCATGTGGAATGGCAGCCGCTATGTCGTAGCGCCCAGCGAAGGAGGACACACGGACCTCGCTCCACGCACCGAAAAAGAGATCGAGCTGCTTCGCTACCTGAAGGGCTGGCACCCGTTCGTCAGCTTTGAGCTGGTCGTCTCCGGCCGGGGATTTCTTACTCTGCATGAATTCCTGGACAAGAGCGTGCGTCACCCCAGCTTCGACGAGCCTGGTGTCGATCCCGCTCCTGAAATTACGAAGTTGGGTCTCGAGGGTTCCTGTCCCGTTTGCGTCCAAACGCTCGACCTCTTCGTGGACTTATATGGGGCCGAGGCCGGCAATCTGGCGCTCAAAGCCCTGGCGCGTGGCGGTGTTTTCGTTGCCGGCGGCATCGCGCCCAAGATTTTGCCCAAGCTGCAAACCGGCGCGTTTTTCCGCGCATTTTGCGAAAAGGAAAAGTTTCAGGAACTGCTCTCTACCGTTCCCATTCACATCGTTCTGAATGAGGAGGCCCCTCTTCTCGGTGCGGCGGCGGAAGCTGCCGGCCGCGAACTGGCTGCCGCCAATGCCGGTGCGCGCTAACTTCCCAGCCTTGCTCTCGGCAATGAAGTAGAGAAAACAGGCCTTTCATTGCGTTTTGATCGGGCCTCGTTTGCTGTACTATGTTTCGCCGTTCCTGAGATCGAGCCGATCTCCGCGGAGAATCGAGATGTCCCTCAAATGCGCCGCCGAGGCGTGTACCGAAGCCGCCACTGCTTTGCTTGAGGAGCGCCACTTTTGCCGCGCTCACTTTCTGGCCAGGGCCTACCGGCATCTTGAGTCCATCGCTTCGCAGATTCAGGACTCCCATTTCCACAGCGAACATGGCGAATCGGCGGCGAGCTTCCTGGAACAGTGTATGCGCCAAACGGCGGACATGGCCTGCGGCGAGGAGCTCCCGGGCAATTTGGAGAGGGCTCAAGTCCTCGATATTCTTTTGTGGGCGTCCGAGCTTCACGGCCGCTTACGGCGTGGCCCGCGCGTGGGCGCCAAAATCCCCATTTTGCTCCGCTGCGAGGATCCCATGAAGCCTTGGGAGGAGAAAACGGAAACGCGCCTCCTCAGTCTGCATGGCCTTCATTTGGAATGCCGGCACGAAGTTCAGAAGGGTAATACTCTCACCTGCATCCGGCTCGATAATGGTCGCCGAGTGGACGCGAAGGTGGTCTGGGCGCGCGTCAAGGCCTCAGGCGAGACAGAGGCCGGTCTGCGGTTTTTGACCGATGAGGATTTCTGGAATCTGGAAACCGGCGTCGCCGCGCCGGACGTTTCCGAAGACCGGACGCGGTGAAGTTGAGCGTCTTCGCAGTGCTCGCCCGCGTTACCGCGCTGGCAATGGCTGTCTAGCAGGTTGAAGCCGCACTTTGGGAGCAGGTGGCCTTTATGGATTTCAGCCGTAAACTGATGGTCCCGCACGGCAAGAAGATCAAGCTGGCCAGATATGACGCCGCGGAAACTCACGGCTATACGAATGACAAGAAGACCGAGGCGAAGCTCGAAAAGACCATCAAACGCCTCGATAACCTCCAGGATCGGCTCTATGCCGGAAAGAAGAGGGCCCTTCTCGTTGTCCTGCAGGGCATGGACGCCGCGGGCAAGGACGGAACGATCCGCCATGTCATGTCCGGCGTGAGTCCCCAGGGGTGCTCGGTCACCTCATTCAAGGTACCCAGTGCCGAGGAGCAGGCTCACGACTTTCTCTGGCGCATCCACAAGGCCGTTCCGGAAAAAGGCATGATCGGTATCTTCAATCGTTCCCAGTACGAAGACGTGCTCGTCGTGCGGGTGCACAAACTTGTGCCGAAAGCGGTCTGGCAGGCTCGTTACGAAGAGATCAATCGCTTTGAGCGCAATCTCGCCGAAAACGATGTCAAGATTCTGAAGTTTTTCCTGCACATCAGTAAGGAAGAGCAGAAGAAGCGCTTCGACGCGCGGCTCGACGATCCCGACAAGAATTGGAAATTCACCAAGGCCGATACCGCCGAGCGCAAATATTGGGACGATTACGTCACGGCCTACGAAGCCGTGCTCTCCCGCTGCAGCACCGCATACGCGCCCTGGTTCATCATTCCCGCCGACCACAAATGGTTTCGTAATCTGGCGGTTTCTCGCATCATCGCCGAGACGCTCGAGGATTTCGACATGCAATTCCCGAAATCCCCAGAGTCGTCCTGACGCCCGCCGAAGCCCACGTTCCTCGATTCGTTAGCCGCTTACAGTGATTTATGCGGCGCCCACCATGCGGCCGTCGAGGAGGTTCACGGTGCGGTCGGCGCAATGCGCGTAGTGCGGATCGTGCGTGACCATGCAGATGGTCGCGCCGCCGCGATGCAGTTCCTGCAGCAGGCCCATCACCGCTTCGCCATTCACGGAATCGAGATTGCCGGTAGGCTCATCGGCCAGCAGAATGGATGGACTGCCGGCCAGCGCTCGCGCTACGGCCACCCGCTGTTGCTGCCCTCCGGAAAGTTGCGAGGGAAAGTGCTTCATGCGGTGCGACATCCCCACGCGATCGAGCGCCTCCTGTACTCTCTTCTTGCGTTCCACCGCGGCCATATTCCGATAGGTCAGCGGCAGCTCCACATTTTGATAAACGGTCAGATCGCCAATCAAATTAAACGCCTGGAAGATGAAACCGATCTCTCGGTTGCGGATGCGCGCGCGCTCCGCCAGGTTCAATCCCTGCACCGGCTCTCCCTTGAGCACGTAGCTTCCGTTGGAAGGCGAGTCCAGCAGCCCCAGGATCGCCAGCAGAGTCGATTTCCCGCAGCCCGAGGGTCCCGCAATCGCCAGATACTCGCCGGCTTTAATCTCCAGCCGAATGCTCGAGAGCGCGTGCGTCTCCACCTCATCCGTCACGAACACCTTGGTGACATTGTCGAGCTGGATCAGGGGTGTAGTCACGACTCGGTCCTCCGCCACATTTAATCCAATCGAATCCGCGAATACTGGTCCTGTGCCGACATGTCCGACAGAATGATGCGATCGCCCGGTTTCAGCCCTTCGAGCACTTCGATCGCATTCACCGACGCTCGCCCGAGCTTCACCGTCACGCGCGTCGCGCCCTTGCCATCGGCATCCATCTTGAATACGCTCGCCGAGCTATCCGGTTGGGCGGAGACGGGTCGGCCCACGTAGACGACATCGCTCAGCCGTTCGATCTCGACGGTGCCGTCGACGCTCAGGTCCGGCACGGCTCCCGCGGGCAGCGCTCCATCCAGCTTGCAATCCACGGTGCGGGTGCCATTCACGATCGAGGCGTCGATCCGTGTCACGTGGCCCGCAACGATTCCGTTGCGCGTGTCGATCTGCGCCCTCTGTCCCAACGCGATGTCCTTGGCCTGCGTCTCCGCGATCTGCAGCCGCGCCATCAGCTTCCACGGTTGCGCCACTTTCGCCAGCACGTCGCCTGCTTTTACGCGCTGGCCCACTTGCAGCGTCATCTCCTGCATTCGGCCGCGAATTCCCGCGCGGATCGTAAGCTCGTCCACCTGTTTTTTCTTCAGCAGGTAGGTCGCCCGCAGCTTTTCCACCTGCACCTTCTGGGCGTCGAGCTGCGCATCCACCGAATCCTTCATGATTTCGAGCTTCTGTTTCTCCATCTGAAACCGCACCGTACACTCTTCCCATTTGGCCGCGGCGAGCTTCACATTGATCTCCGGCTCGAGTCCCCCGGCGAATAGCTGCTCCTCTTTGTCTCTGTTGAGATCCGCCTGTTTGAGCTCACTCTGCGCCGAAGCCACCGAAGACTGCTGATCGAACGTTTGCGACTGCAGCCGCACTTTCAAATCGGCGTAGTTCGCTTCGGCCTGTTTGGTCTGCCACTCATAATCGGTAGCGTCGGCCAACATTTGCGGGTTGGTCAGTATGATCAGCGTGGTTTCGGGCTTCACCTCGTCGCCCGATTGCGCCATGATTTTGCTCACCTGCGCGTCCGACGCCGCCTGAATCCACAGAATATCCTCGGGCACCAGCGTGCCCAGCCCGCGCACATCCCGCACCATCGGTCCGCGCTTCACGGTGTCCGGCCACACCGTGGACATCTCCACCGCCGGCGCCGCCGGCTTCAGTTCATTGACGCGCCAGCCCGCTAGCGCCACTGCGGCGAACGTCAGCGAAAGATACACCGCGCGCCGGATCAGCTTTTTCTTGGCCACGCCCTGGCGTTGAATATCCATCGACTGCTGCGCTCCTATTCGTGCCGCAATGCCACCATGGGATCGACCCGCATCGCGCGCCGCGCGGGAATCCAGCAGCCCAGCGCCGCGGTCAGCGCCAGAATCAGCGCCGCGATCGCAAAGGTCGCTGGATCGGCCGGCGCAACTTGCACCAACGCCGCCTTCATCACGCGCGTTATGGCGAAGGCTCCGAAAAGCCCCACGGCCAGCCCGATCATCGCTCGTACCATGCCCTGCTGAAACAGCAGCCGCAGAATGGCGCGAGCGGGCTGGCGCGTCAATGAACTGAAGCCGGCGGCGCCGGCGGTG
>Ga0206991_10024_pt1 | contig 39352 bp, 38 predicted proteins | sample Alteio_BWMinCont_9_FD_153286 | JGI IMG/M metagenome (GOLD analysis project Ga0206991, IMG submission 153286) | Enriched cells from forest soil in Barre Woods Harvard Forest LTER site, Petersham, Massachusetts, United States -... | ecosystem: Environmental > Terrestrial > Soil > Temperate forest >...
ACCGCCTCGGTGAGTTTATGGCAAGCCCTCGTGATATCCGCCGGCGCATCAAGTCGATTACCAGTACTGCGCAGATCACCCGCGCCATGCACATGGTGGCTGCGTCCAAGATGCGCAAAGCGCAAGAAGCCGCGTTAATCTCACGACCTTTCGGACAACTGCTGTATCGGATTCAACGCCGTGCGACGACTCATGCCCCCGACTTCAGCCATCCGTTGCTAGCGGTGCGAGAGGTGCGAAAACGCGCTCTGATCATGGTCGGCACGGATAAGGGCCTGTGCGGATCGCTGAATAGCAATATCTTTCGCTTGGCCACGCAATTCGATCCCAGAACCACTTTCTTCATAACAGTTGGCAAACGTGCAGCCCAGTTCGTCGCGCGAACCGGCCGGCAGTTGGCCGCGGAGTTCTCATTCGCCGACTCACCCCGCTTCGCAGACGCCCGTCCAATAGCCTCGTTTGCTCGCGAGCTGTTCTTGAAGGGTGAAGTAGACCAGGTTCAGATTCTCGCGACACAATTCATCAACACGCTCACTCAGCGGCCCGTTGTGGTCGACTTTTTGCCGATCGGGGAGATCAAAGCCTTGAGTATTGGAGGCGCAGAATCAGAGTCGGATCTGATGGCGGATAACACCGAGGTTCTGTTTGAACCTAATCCGGAAGCCGTCCTCACATATTTGTTTGGCGTTTATCTGAACGTTTATATCTACAGAGTTCTAGTGGAAGCCAAGGCCAGCGAACAGAGCGCCCGAATGGTCGCCATGACGAACGCAACGGACAATGCCACTGAGCTGATCAAGGATCTGACGCTCGAGTATAACAAGCTGCGGCAAGGCAACATTACCAAGGAACTGTTGGAAATCGCAGGTGGGCAACTCGGTAACGACTGACACGAAGAGAGAATGAGCGAGCTGTGAAAATGAATACAGGAAACATTGTTCAGGTCGTCGGTCCGGTAGTGGATGTCGTGTTTGGGGAGAAACTTCCCGGCATCTACAACGCCTTGACCGTGGAATACAAACTTCAGGACCAGCCGGTCAAACTAACGCTCGAAGTTCAGCAGCACATGGGCGACAAGTGGGTCCGCGCGATATCGATGTCCGGGACCGAGGGATCAAGCGCGGTTACGAAGTGGTCGATACGGGCGCGCCCATTTCCATGCCCGTCGGCGAAGGAGTGATGGGGCGAATTTTCGACGTATGCGGCAACGTGGTCGACGAGCGCGGGCCACTCGAGGTGGAAAAACGTTATCCGATCCACCGTCCGCCGCCGAAACTGGTGGATCAATCGACTTCCCCCCACGTGCTCACCACCGGCATAAAAGTCATTGACTTGATCTGTCCCTTTCTGAAAGGCGGAAAAGTTGGCGCGTTTGGCGGCGCTGGTGTTGGCAAGACCGTGGTGATCATGGAATTGATTAATAACATCGCCAAACTGCACGGGGGAGTGTCGGTCTTCGCGGGTGTGGGCGAGCGGACTCGAGAAGGGTTCGACCTCTACAAGGAAATGTCGGAAGCGGGTGTGATCAACCAGGACAATCTCGGTGCCTCGAAGATCGCATTGGTTTACGGCCAGATGAACGAACCGCCGGGCGCCCGGTTGCGTGTAGCGCTGGCCGGCCTGGCTTTGACCGAATATTTCCGCGACGAGAAGAACCAGGATGTGCTGTTGTTTATTCATAATATTTTTCGGTTCTCTCAGGCCGGGTCCGAAGTTTCAGCTCTCCTCGGCCGCACGGCTAGCGCCGTCGGTTACCAGCCGACCCTCGCAGCCGAGATGGGTGCGCTGCAAGAGCGGATCACTTCAACCAAGAAAGGCTCGATCACATCTTTCCAAGCCGTTTACGTGCCCGCTGATGACCTCACTGACCCGGCGCCGGCCACAACGTTTGGCCACCTGGACGCAACCATCGTTTTGGAGCGGTCGATTGCGGAACTAGGTATTTACCCCGCGGTTGATCCGCTGGCCTCCACCTCCCGGGCGCTGGCTCCTGAAATTGTCGGACATGAGCACTACGATGTCGCGCGGGGAGTCCAGAAAGTCCTGCAGCGGTTCAAGGATCTACAGGACATTATTGCGATCCTTGGCATGGACGAGCTGTCGCCTGAGGATAAGTTGACGGTGCTCCGCGCACGCAAGATCCAGCGCTTCCTCAGTCAGCCGTTTAGCGTGGCCCAGGTGTTCACTGGACGGGAAGGCAAGCAGGTCCCTGTCGCGGAGACGGTTCGTGGCTTCAAGGAGATCCTGGAAGGCAAACATGATGCGATACCCGAAGGCGACTTCTATATGAAGGGCGCCATTGATGAAGTGAAACAGAGTTGATGAAGTGAAACAGAGTTGATGAAGTGAAACAGGGTTGATCGGTATATCCCATGGCCAACACGCTAAAACTGGAGATCGTTACACCCGAAGGGACTGTATATTCCGAGGACGTTGAGATGGTCACGATGCCGGCGGTCATGGGCCAGATTGGAGTCTATCCGGACCACACTCCGGTCACTACGCAAATGGTACCGGGTGAAATCATCGCACACAAAAACGGCCATGATCTTTTCCTGGCTACTGGAGAGGGTCTTATCGAAATCACGGCCAATCGTGTGGCGGTCTTAACGGACCTGGCCGTCGCTGCTGATCGCATTGACGAAGCGAAAGCCGAGGAAGCAAGGAGACGAGCGGAAGCGCGGCTTCGCGAGAAGCTCTCTGATGAGGAAAATGCGGCTGTTAATGCTTCGCTGTCTCGCGCGCTTGTTCAATTGCGCGTCAAGCGGCGTCCTCGCAGGTGATTAATAGGGGCTTAACTGTTTATCTCAAGGATCTCCGCCAAAAGGTCGCGCGATAATGCCTGGAACAAATAACCAGAATGCAAACGTATGGGTACAGCGCCTCTTCCGTGTTGCACCTGGTCTGCGCAAACTGCTGGCTTATCGCCGGGCCGATCTCCCCAGTGATATGATCGCCGGCCTTTCGGTTGCAGCCGTCGCGCTACCGGTCGGCGTCGCCTACGCACAGCTTGCAGGTTTCCGACCCGAAGTGGGCTTGTACGCGAGCATCCTCCCTTTGATAGCCTATGCAATCTTCGGGACGTCCCGCCAATTGATTGTTGGGCCTGACGCGGCCACTTGCGCGATCGTGGCGGCGGCAGTGACGCCACTGGCCGCCGGCAATCAAGAGCTGTATTTCTCGCTCTCCATGGTCCTGGCCTTCCTGGCTGGCGTGTTCTGCATCATCGGGCGGCTCCTAAAGTTGGGCGCGCTAGCCGACTTTCTTTCCAGACCTATCCTGGTCGGATTTCTGAACGGCATGGCGCTGAGCATCGCACTCGGTCAAATTGGAAAGATTTTCGGCTTTCCGATCACGAGTGATCGCATCCTCCCGAGGCTCGCCGAGTTCGCTTCAAAGCTCGGTGTGACGCACCTGCCGACGCTTGCCATCGGGTTGGCAGCCTTCCTCGTACTGGCGGTAGCTCCCAGGCTGTTCTCGCGCTTTCCTGCGGCACTTGCCGCGATGATTGTGACGGGAGCCGCCGTGAAGGTCCTGGGACTCGGCGCAATGGGCGTCCAGACTATTGGGGCAGTACCTGCCGGTCTTCCCGTGCTGAGGATCCCTTTCTTTCCTCCCGAGTTCCTTCCGGACCTCTGTGCGGACGCGGCAGGTGTGGCCCTCGTCGGGTTCTCGAGCATGATGCTAACTGCCCGCAGTTTCGCCGCCAAGAACCGGTATGAGGTCGACGTCGACGCCGAGTTTGCTGCGCTCGGAGCAGCAAACATCGCCGCCGCAGTGTCCCAAGGGTTCGCTGTCAGCGGGGCGGACTCTCGTACCGCAATGAGCGATTCCGCCGGCGGGCGCACGCAAGTCACGGGGCTGGTTGCGGCGGCCACCGTAGCAGCCGTCTTACTCTTCTTTACGGGGCCACTACAATACGTACCATCCGCGGCTCTCGGTGCCGTGCTCGTTGGCGCAGCGCTGTCGTTGCTTGACCTCAAAGCTTTGAAGTCTTTTTATCAGTTCGATCGGCGGGAGTTGGTTCTCTCCTTAATAGCCACGCTCGGCGTCGCGACGGTCGGCGCGGTGAAAGGGATTCTAATCGCAGTGGTCCTGGCCCTCTTGCGATTCATCCGACTTGTTTCACGCCCGAAAGTCGAGATCCTCGGATCTGTACCCGGCTTGGTTGGGTTGCACTCCATCGAACGTCACGAAAATGCTAGGACGATTTCCGGCTTGGAGCTGTTTCGCTTCAACGCGCCGATCGTCTTTTTCAACGCACCCTTCTTCAAGCGTAGTGTCTTGGAAGCTGTTGAAGCCGCCGAACCTGCCCTGAAATGGTTTGTCATAGACATGATCCCCATCACGATGGTCGATATTACCGGCCTTCACGCGGTGCGTGACGTAATCGAAGCCCTTGGCGCGCGCGGGGTTGCCTTCATTACCGCCGGACGCGAGACAGAATGGAAGCAGTGGGCCGAACTGCGGGGGCTCAAGTTTGCACACCGTTCTTTTCCTACACTGGAGGCGGCGGTCCAGGCATATCAACCCGAAGAAAGCTTAAAGATGCTCGTAAGTCATGACGCAGCAGTTTGACTCAAAAATCCTCCGCCGGCAGCTCACAACTTCGCATCGATCGAACAGAGCGTCATGGGGACACTCGTGAAAACGGCAATGAATCGCCATCTCAAAGAGCATGATAGTCCCGCATCCGGCCAAATTGAGCGGCCATTAGATGCGGCGAACCTGGGAAACCATAAAGGCTCACGAGACAACCTCGACGAGCAGGTGATCGATTCCGAAATTACGCTCAGTTCCTTCCAACTAGCCGAATTGCGTAGCGAATGCGCGCGAGTCACCACCCTTTTGAGTGTGTTCGGGAGCTTGCTCGCGTTGGTAGTGGTCCGTGGCGCCATTTCCCTGGCCCATGGACGCACGGGCATGGCTTGGCCTTTTGCCGTGTTGCTGGCCGGCATGACAGCCTATGAATCCGCGTGGCTCTGGTTGATAAGGCGAACCATCGCGTTCAACCGGCGGATCTCGAATACAACCTGGACGAGCAACCTCTTCATCGAGTCGCTCCTTCCGACAGGAGCAATTTACCTCGAGATACATACGGTTCTCGTGGAGCCGCATCGAGCACTGGAGTCTTCGGTAGTGGCAGTCTATTTCCTTCTAATCATTTTGTCTACACTACACCTGAGTCCCCAGCTATCTCGCTTAGCCGGTGTCTTCGCGGCGGCCGGGTACATGACGGTCTTACTCTACGACTTCCTGTTCTTCACAAGTTCCGCAGGCGACAAGTTTCTCTCCTACAGTACAGCGTTCTCCTATGCCGCCCTGATGCTAGTGGCAGGATTCGCGGCCGGAGCAGTCGCCGGCCAGATACGGATGCACGTGACGGCGTCGCTCCAGGAGGCCCAGAGCCGCGCAAAGTTAGAGCAGGACCTCAACATCGCCCGCACCATCCAACGAGGCCTTCTCCCTGTGGCACCGCCTCAAATCAACGGCTTCGACATCGCGGGTTGGAATCAACCCGCCGACGAGACGGGCGGCGACTATTACGATTGGCAACAAGTGGGGGATGGGTGCCTCGCCGTCACCATAGCGGATGTAACCGGTCATGGAATTGGCCCGGCGATTGGCATGGCGGCATGCCGAGCGTACGCGCGGGCCGGACTTGCCACCGACACAGACCTTCCGTGCTTTCTGAACCATTTGAACCAGCTTCTCTATGCGGACTTACCACCCGAGAAGTTTGTCACGCTCGCAACCGGGCTCCTGAATCCTGGAAAGGGCACGCTCGACCTGATTTCTGCCGGCCACGGACCCCTGCTCTTCTATTCGTCGCAAGAGAACCGGTTCAGCAAATACGATGCTCAGGGCCCCCCGTTAGGACTGCTTCCGCGCTGCCGGTATGGCGGCCCTGACCGGTTGCAGTTTGCGCCCGGTGACATTCTTGTGCTGGTCACGGATGGATTTGTCGAATGGGCGAACGCGGCCGACGAGGAGTTCGGTGAAAACCGGATCGAGGAAGTGATAAGGGTGTGCCGTGACATGCCATCAGCCGGCATCATAGACGAACTCTACTCGGCAGTCTCAACGTTCGCCGCGTCCACGCCGCAGGCTGACGACCTGACCGCAGTGGTCGTGAAGTGCGTATAGTGGCACGCTGGAACTGCTCTAGAAAATAAAATGACTCACCAACCTCCCCGGCGTCGTCCATGAGCTGCAGATCGCGACGGCGGAACAGTAGGCCCAACCGAAATTGCCGCTGACATAGCCAACCGTGAAAGACGTTCCTTTCGGCTCAATTTCCTCAGCAACCCGTTTTTGAGGTCGAGTTGGGCTGCTTCACAATCGACTGGCAGACCAACTCCTAGGCAGCGCTCATGACAGCCTGTTTGGACACGGGCTCGTTCCATATTTGATTGGCGAGTCATCTCTACAGCTTTCTCCAGCGGCAGCTCCGGTTCACCAATGGGCAGCAGACGCTTGAAGTAGGTTTGCGATGGGCCGTTGCGGTCAGTTCGGCGCGAGGGGCCTGAAAGTTGAATATTCGACCCGTGACAGCTGCTTTCCGCAAATTAAAAACCCCCATAGTGTTTTCCAGGAATCTCTTCAGCGGATGACAACCGGGAAGGTGGATTCTCAAGAGGAACTCATCATGGAAGAATCGTTGAACGTAATCAACCAAACCGCCAGTGGTGGTTGCGGGACCTTCCATACGACCGGTTGCGAGACTTGTCCTCCCGCCTCCGGGCAAAAAGTCTCGGAACAGAACGCACCACCGCCGCCATCCTTAAGCCTCTCTCCGGACCTAGAGGTGGTGGAAACGTTGAAGCGGGGTTGGCAGCACTCGTACTCTGCTGACGGAGCAGTCCCATGAAGAGTAAATCGAGCGCCGCTTGGATCGCCTGGATTTTGGCGGCTCTCTATTACGCCTATCAATACGCTCTGCGGTCGGCACCAGCCGTCATGATGCCGCAATTGTCCGCGGCTCTCGGTCTAAGTACCGTCGGCGTCGCATCTCTGATCGGGCTTTTCTATTACGGGTACTCGCCATTTGCCCTCGTGTCGGGCGCGGCCATTGATCGGCTGGGCGCTAGAGCAGTGATTCCCGCGGGGGCACTGATAACGGCAATCGGAGCTCTGCTGTTTGCCACGGGCGGCCTTGCCGCGGCCAACGTAGGCCGGTTGTTGCAGGGAGCGGGCGGTGTATTTTCGTTCGTCGGAGCAGTTTACATTGTCGGGAGGCACTTCCCGGATTCTCGCGCCGCTACGCTGATTGGCGCTACACAGATGATTGGCATGGCAGGGGGATCGGCGGGTCAATTCCTGGTCGGACCATTCATCGTGCGGGGCGTTGAGTGGAATCACTTGTGGATCGGCATGGGCCTCGTTGGGCTGCTGCTCGCCGCGACATTATTTGTTGTACTTCCGAAGGAGAAAGTCGACAAGCCGAAAACCGACTGGCTCATCGGCTCCGCCAGGGCATTAGGCGTCGTGGCCAGAAATCCGCAATCCATTCTGTGCGGTCTCGTTGCGGGCCTTCTTTTCATTCCGACAAATATTCTGGACATGATTTGGGGAGTACGCTTTCTGCAGGAAGCGCACGGATTCGGTTATGGAGATGCTGTCCTTCGGTCGGCGATGGTGCCGCTGGGTTGGATCATTGGCTGTCCCCTGTTGGGCCTGCTGTCGGACCGGCTCGGCCGCAGGAAGCCAGTGATCGTCTCGGGAGCGTGCGTACTTCTGGTGTGCCTGGCGTGGATCCTCTATGGGGACGCCCACATCCTTCCTCCTTATCTTGTTGGTATCGTAGCCGGCATCGCATCGGGATCCGCAATGATCCCTTACACGGTTATCAAAGAAGCCAACCCTCCTGAATTCAACGGCACTTCAACTGGCCTGATGAATTTTCTTTGCTTTACTTCCAGCGCTCTTATTGCTCCGGTTTTCGGTTGGATCATGCAAGGCGTTTCCGCGGGTAAGGCGCCTGGACTCGAACATTATCAAACGACGTTTCAAGCTCTCCTATACGGCGTTGCACTCGCCGTGTTACTGACGTTCTTTCTGAAGGAGACAGGGCCGGCGGCGCGCGTCCCCGTAGTGACTGCGAGGGCTGCATGAATCCTGGAACTGGCAAGTACGAACGACTTCTAGAGCGATGCGCGAGTTTCGCCGCAGTTCCCACTGCGGTGGCGCATCCGTGCGAGAAAACTGCATTGGAAGGAGCGCTGGAAGCCGGTCAGAAGGGCCTAATCATTCCCATCCTGGTCGGCCCGACAGCCAAACTCGAAGCGGTCGCCAAGGCATCGGGGCTCGACATCAGCAGAACCAAGATCGTTGACACCCCGCATAGCAGCGCATCGGCTGCAAAGGCTGTGGAACTGGTGCGTGAGGGCTCTGCGGAACTTCTGATGAAGGGTAGTCTCCACAGCGACGAGCTATTAGCCGCAGTGGTTGCTCGCGACGGAGGCTTGCGGACTGGGCGTCGCGTCAGTCACGTGTTCATCATGGATGTCCCTACTTATCACAAAATTCTCATCGTGACCGACGCCGCGATCAACATCGCGCCGACGCTCGAAGACAAGGCGGACATCTGCCAGAACGCAATCGATCTGGCTGTGGCTCTCGGCTTGGAAAGGCCGAAGGTCGCAATATTGGCCGCGGTGGAAACCGTTACGTCGAAGATGCCCGCCACGATTGACGCGGCGGCTCTGTGTAAAATGGCGGATCGCGGGCAGATCACGGGCGGAATGCTAGACGGCCCTTTGGCATTCGACAACGCCATCAGCAAGCGGGCAGCGGAGATCAAAGGAATTCAGTCCGCCGTATCCGGCAACCCGGACATTCTGCTGGTCCCAGACCTCGAAGCCGGTAACATGCTCGCCAAGCAGCTCATCTTGCTGGCCAACGCAGAGAGTGCGGGTTTGGTGCTTGGCGCCCGGGTCCCCATCATCTTGACCAGCCGCTCTGATAGCGTCCGGTCGCGGATCGCCAGTTGCGCGGTCGCGATGCTGGCCGTCCACGCACGGAGAAAAGAATTGAAGGATGCAGCATGAATGACTACGCCCTCATACTCAACGCCGGGTCGTCGAGTTTGAAGTTCTGCGTCTTTAAGCGCCCGAAAGAAGAAAACTGGTGTCTCGAATCCCGGGGTCAGATAGAGGGCCTTGGTACGTCGCCTCGGATTTCGGTGAAAGCCGCCGAGGGCCGAACACTCGTCGATCGGCAACTCGATGATCAAGTGCGAGACGGTCGCGACGCATTCGACGCCTTGGCAGCGTGGCTCCGTTCCATGTATGGCGGAGCGCGAGTGGTGGGAGTGGGACACCGTGTAGTGCATGGCGGCTCCCGTTTCACCGGCCCCACAGTCGTGACGCCGCAGGTACTTGCCGAGCTGCATCGCCTTGTGCCCCTCGCCCCTCTGCATCAACCGCATAACTTAGCTGCGATCGAAGCCGTCTCAGAACGTTTGCCGGGTGTGCCACAGGTCGCGTGCTTCGACACGAGTTTTCATCGAGGACAACCGCAAATAGCGCAACTGATTCCTCTGCCTCAAGAAATCTGCGCCGCTGGTGTGCAGCGATACGGTTTCCATGGATTGTCCTACGAATACATCGCGTCCGTCCTGCCGCAGGCTGCCCCTGAAATCGCGAGAGGACGCGTCATCGTGGCGCACTTGGGCAGCGGCGCAAGTATATGCGCCTTAAGTAACGGCAAGAGCATCGACTGCACTCTCGGCTTCACCGCACTCGATGGCCTTTGCATGGGAACCAGGCCTGGAGCGCTGGATCCAGGCGTCGTTCTTTATCTGTTCCAAGTACTGGGACTTTCGGCCGAGGAAGTTGAGGCCATTCTCTACAAAAGGTCCGGCTTGCTTGGCATTTCAGGAATCAGCAGCGATATGCGCGAACTGCTCTGCAATAGCGACCCGCGCGCTCGTTTGGCGGTGAACTATTTCGTGTACCGCGTTGCGAAAGAAATCGGCGCCATGTGCGCGGTATTGGGCGGACTCGACGGACTGGTATTTACCGCGGGCATTGGCGAAAGGTCTGCCGAGATCCGGCGCCGAATCTGCGAGTTTTCCGCGTGGCTCGGTATCGAACTTGACGTGAAGGCCAACGCTCGCAACAATCCGCACATTTCCACGCCCGCAAGCAAGGTCGCTGTCTTGGCAATCCCCACCAATGAAGAGTTGATGATCGCCCGGCACACCGCGTTGCTATTGGGACTGGTCGAAGCTCGTGTCTAAAGAATGAAAGTGAGAAACATCCTATGGCAGTTTCCGCACTCTCCGAAACTACGCAAGAACAATTACTAGCCCCGTGGGACGGATTTCATGAAGGCCTTTGGCAGAAACAAGTCAATGTTCGAGACTTCATCCAGCAGAACTATCAGCCCTACGAGAATGACGGATCGTTCTTGAAAGGGGCTACACAACGTACTCGCGACATCTGGAGCCGCCTCAACGACTTGTTCGTCGAGGAGCGAAAAAAAGGTGTCCTGGATATTTCGCAAATTCCAAGTTCCATTACATCTCACGCACCCGGTTACATCGATCGTGAACACGAAATCATCTTCGGTCTACAAACCGAAGCGCCCTTGAAGCGCTCCATTATGCCGAATGGCGGTCTTCGCATGGTAACCAGTGCTTTGAAAGCCTATGGCTATGAACCAGATCCCACGGTAGTTGAAACCTTTTCCAAGTATCGGAAGACCCACAACGAGGGGGTATTCGATGCCTACACGTCGGATATCCGCAAGTGCCGCAATTCGCATGTTCTGACTGGGCTGCCCGATGCTTACGGAAGAGGCCGCATTATCGGCGACTACAGGCGCGTACCACTGTACGGCGTTTCCCGGCTGATCGAGCGCAAGCAGCAGGAAAAGAGCGATCTCGATGCAGCCATGTCGACTGACGAGATAATCCGCGATCGCGAGGAGCTCAGCGAACAGATCCGCTCGCTAAAGGAACTTCAGCAGATGGCATCCTCTTACGGTTTCGACCTCTCGCGCCCCGCACGAACAGCCCTCGAGGCCGTGCAGTGGCTCTATTTCGCTTATCTGGCAGCGGTAAAGGAACAGAACGGCGCTGCCATGTCGCTGGGCCGCGTCTCCACGTTCCTGGATGTCTACTTCCAGCGCGACCTGGAGTCGGGCGCTCTGACGGAGGAACAGGCGCAGGAGATCGTCGATGATTTTGTCATCAAGCTCCGCATCGTGCGTTTTCTACGAACGCCCGAGTACGATGACCTCTTCGCGGGCGATCCGACGTGGGTCACCGAGTCGATTGGCGGCGCCGGCGACGACGGACGTCCGCTGGTGACCAAAACGAGCTTTCGTTTTCTCCAGACGCTTTACAATCTGGGTCCAGCGCCGGAACCGAATCTCACGATTTGGTATTCACCACGCCTGCCAGAGGCATTCCGACGCTTTACTGCAAAGGTGGCAATCGAGACCAGCTCAATTCAGTTCGAAAGCGATGAAATCATGCGCCGCGCATGGGGCGACGATGGCGCCATCGCCTGCTGTGTATCGCCAATGGTCGTGGGCAAACAGATGCAATTCTTCGGCGCCCGCGCCAATCTCGCCAAATGCTTGTTATACGCCATCAACGGAGGAAGGGACGAGATCACCGGCGCCCAGGTTGGTCCGATCTTTAGCGCGGTCCAAGGCGAGTACCTCGAGTTCGACGACGTGCTCCACAAATTCGAAAACATGATGGACTGGCTGGCGGCCGTCTACGTAAATGCGATGAACGTGATCCATTACATGCACGACAAGTACGCTTACGAGCGTGTGGAAATGGCCTTACATGACTACGCTCCGCTGCGAACCATGGCCTTCGGAATGGCCGGCATGTCGGTGGTCGCCGACAGCCTTTCGGCCATTCGATATGCGAAGGTGCGTGTGGTCCGGGATGAGAGTGGGCTGGTGACCGATTATCAGACTGAGGGCGAGTTTCCCAAGTTTGGAAACAACGACAACCGTGTAGACCAGCTCGCTACCTGGGTGGTTAGCACCTTCATGGCCAAGCTGCGAAAGTATCCCACCTACCGGCACGCAGTGCATACGCAATCGATCCTGACGATTACCTCGAACGTGGTGTATGGCAAGGCTACCGGAAACACGCCCGACGGCCGGCGCCGCGGGGAGCCGTTTGCACCTGGCGCCAATCCGATGCATGGACGCGACAGCCACGGCATCCACGCCTCGGCTGCATCGGTTGCCAAAATCCCCTACCGCGATGCCGAGGACGGAATATCGCTAACCACGACGCTCGTGCCGCAGGGCCTCGGCCGCGTGGCGGACGACCGGATTACCAATCTCACCAGCATGCTCGACGCTTTTTTCAGCGCCACCGGTTTCCACATGAACATAAACGTTTTGAATCGGGACACGCTTCTGGATGCGATGGATCACCCAGAGAAATATCCAAACCTTACGATCCGTGTCTCGGGTTATGCCGTCAACTTCGTGCGCCTCACCCGCGAACAACAAATGGATGTAATCAACCGAACCTTCCATGGGAGTGACACGCATGCCTGAACATCTCACCTTGAAGCAAGTCCCTCTCGAAGCTAAGAGTCCCTTTGACCTGCGAGTGCACCTTGGCGAGAATGTGCCGGACAATGATGTCCGCGCGGCTCTCGCAAGCGGAGACATGGGCTTCCTTCACTCGTTTACCACCGGATCTGCGGTCGACGGTCCTGGGGTTCGCGTCGTTGCGTGGACAACCGGCTGCATGTGGCGCTGTCTGTACTGTCACAATCCTGACACCTGGAACATGAGAAATGGCATTCCCGTTTCCGTCGAGAAGGCGGTCGAGGAACTGCGCAAGTATCGCTATGGACTCAAAGTTATGTCAGGCGGTTTCACTGTAAGCGGTGGAGAGCCCTTGATGCAGCACAAATTCGTCGTGAAGCTCCTCACGGCTGCACAGGGGATGGGAATCCACACGGCTTTAGATACCAATGGCTCTTGGGGCTATCGCCTCACAGATCAGGATCTACAGAAGATCGACTTGGTGATGATGAGCCTCAAGACCTGGGACCCCGTGCGCCACCGGCAGCTCACCGGGATGGATGTTGGGCCGTCTCTAGATTTTGCCCGGCATCTGGCGGCGCGAAATAGACCGATGTGGCTGCGTTTCGTGTTGGTCCCCGGATTGACCGATGATCCGAACGACATCGCCCGCATCGCTGGCTTTGCCGCTGGGCTTGGCAACGTCCAGCGAGTCGAGGTTCTACCTATTCATCAGATGGGGCGCTTCAAGTGGAAGGAGCTGGGACTGAACTACAAACTGCAGGATGTCGAACCGCCATCTGAGGACGCGGTAGAGAGTGCGTGCGCACAGTTCCGGTCCGTAGGGCTGAGGGCCGATTGATTATGAATCGCAGCAAAAAATCCAAAGTGGACGAGCAGCACACAATGGGGAAAAAGGAGTACGCCGAGGAACTGCGGAAGCTTCAAGTTGAGCTCTGCCGGCTTCAGGATTGGGTGAAGGCAAAGAAGGTGCGTATCATCATCATCTTTGAGGGCCGCGATGGCGCTGGCAAGGGCGGCACTATCCGGGCCATCACGGAACGTGTAAGCCCGCGAGTGTTTCGCGTTGTCGCGCTTCCCGCACCGTCGGACCGCGACAAAAGTCAAATGTACATGCAACGCTATATGACGCATTTCCCATCGGCCGGTGAGATCGTGATCTTCGATCGCAGTTGGTACAACCGGGCCGGCGTCGAGTATGTTATGGGTTTCTGCACAAAAGAACAGCATCGGCGCTTCCTCGAGCTGTGTCCCACAGCAGAGAGCTACATCGCAGACGCCGGAATCATACTGATCAAGTTCTGGCTTGAAGTGAGTAACGAGGAACAGGAACGGCGTTTCAACGCCCGTATCAGCGATCCGGTGCGCCAATGGAAGCTCAGCCCTATGGACCTGCCTTCCCGCGCGCGCTGGTATGATTACTCCCGAGCCCGCGACGTGATGTTGGAGGCGACCGATACCGAGCGCGCGGCCTGGCACATCGTTCGATCCGACGACAAAAAACGGGCACGTCTCAACTGCATTTCTTACCTTTTGAGCCTAATCCCATACGAGCGGGTTCCGCACCAGATGGTGAGAATGCCAAAGCGCTCCACCAAGGGGGCATATGACGACGAGGCCACTCTGAAAGGCAGACGATTCGTGCCCGAAAAGTATTGAACAGCCGGTCGACATCCGCGCACCACTGGGGGCATTAGCCATCGGGAGGTTCGGTCTGGGCGGATGCAACGTTATTAGATTAGCTGGGAGTAATCGGACAAAGGAGCAAAACGTATGACACTTGGCGCTGCATCTGTTGCCTTGGTATTGTTGACTTCCACTAGCTTTGGAGCAGATGAGATCTCTACTTTCTCGGCCTACGTGGACTCAGACATTTGCGCTCGTCTTATGCTTGGACCGATTACTGCGCAACGGATCCAATGCAGCCAGAGCACCTTCAAAGAAGGCTCAGAGCCGGTGCTGGTCCGGCTTCACAACAACATGGTTTTGTCTGTGAATAAGGAAAAGATCATCAGGCCACTAGTTGGCCAGTTGGCGGAGGTCTCCGGCAAGGTCAAACCCGAGGATGGGACGGTGAAGCTGGAGTCGGCGAAACCCATAACCGACGCGTCGATACCGCAAGGCGATTCGGCCCGACGACTGCTCGATGTACGCACTTACCGCACCGAACGCAGCGCCCAGCTTCACGAAAAAATAAGGCACGAGCTCGCGATGATGCCCTACATCAGCAACTTTGATTTCATTTCGTTTACCCAAAACGGTGCGGACGTGATTCTCACGGGATGGACCGTACGGGAAACGAACCGGGACACCGCCGGCCGCGTGGTCAGAGATATCGACGGCGTGGAAACTGTGGTCAACAACATCGAAGTTCTGCCACTTGGCAGTTTTGATATGCAAATCCGCGCTGCGGCTCGGGCCGCGCTCCAACGCAACCTGTCGAGATATTTCTGGGGAAACGGCTCCGATATAAAGATCGTGGTCAAACGCGGGCAGATTATTCTGTTGGGCACCGTATCAAGAAAGGCAGATTCGGACCTTGCCTTCATTCAGTGCAACTCCGTTTCGGGCGCCTTCAAGGTGTTCAATATGTTAAGAGTCCAAGCATCGGATAAAGGGGCGTAGAAGTCTTGCGCAACATCCCCCGGGAACAACCAAGGAGAGACACAAGATGCTAGCGAAAGATTTCTTCAAGAGAGCGAGATGTTTTGGTTTTGGCTTGGTCCTGGTCCTGTCGTCTTGCTCGCGCCCCGTTCCGAAAGCCAATGTGACAGAACTTGGGGGAGGCTCTGAGTTTTCAGGGTTCTTGACCACTTATGTCAATCTGAAACCAAATCCTAATTTTGAAAACACGATGTCCTACGTGTCTAATGATCCCGCCAAGAACATTCATCGGTATGTGGCGGTGATTGTGGACACGCCAACGGTTTACATTTCGACTACTGCCAAGGGAAAGGCTATACCAGATCGTGGCGTGTGGGCCCTGAAGGAGTATTTCCAAAACGCAATCAGCGGCGCAATTGAGGACGCCTTCCCGGTTGTGCAATCGAGCGGCCCACTGGTACTGCGTCTTCGATCCGCAATTGTCGGGATCGATGTTGGGCAGCTCCCGGCGAATCAAAAGGACGCCAACACGCTCGATCAAGCCATAGACATCGGCAGAGTCGCCGTCGAGATGGAACTGGTGGATTCAGAGACGGGTGAGCAAATTGCTGCCGCTGTAGACCGCCAGAACCTTGGCGAGGGCGCTGTAGTAGGCTCAACCACTTTTTCCCGGGAAGAAAAGTTCCGGGCGGCTACCCAGGCATTCGACGGATGGGCTGCCAGACTCCGCCAATTCTTGGATTCAGCAGATGAGCTATCGAAAGAGGACGTAGAGCGTGTGGAGTCGACCAACTTCCCGTACGCCTCCGAGGACACGCCGTCTAAGTGACATCCGACAAGCGCTAATAGTTGGCCGACTTGCGGCGGAGCCAAGGCTTTTCTTACTCGGCGCCGTGGTGACGGAGTTGAAGATATGAATAGAGACGACGCCGAATGCAAGGAGCTTCCTATTGTCTACATTGCCAGGCACGGTGAGACCGCCTGGAGTCTCACCGGCCAGCACACGGGACTCACTGATCTACCTCTGACGGAGGCTGGCGAGCGCAACGCACGCCGCTTGAAGGAACGGCTTAAGGGTCTAGTCTTCGCCAAGGTGTTCTGCAGCCCGCTACAGCGCGCGGTCCGGACCTGCGAACTTGCCGGGTTCGGAGCGGTCGCCGAATTCGATTGTGATTTGGTCGAATGGAACTACGGCGAATACGAGGGCCGAACCGGGGCAAAGATCCGTGCGGAGCGTCCGGCTTGGCAGCTGTTTCGAGACGGCTGCCCAGGGGGTGAGTCCCCGCAGCAGGTGGCGGCTCGGGCGGATCACGTGGTGAGCCGTGTCCGCGCCGTGCGAGAAGACGTGCTTCTGTTTTCGAGTGGACATTTCATTCGGGTACTAGCCTCGCGGTGGATCGGCATTGAGCCCACGGTCAACGCGAGGTCCCTCATGTTAAGCACGGCCAGTTTGAGCGCTCTGGGCTATGAGAACGAACTTTCTCGACCGGTGATCCGGTTTTGGAACGACACAAGTCACGTCATCTCGTGAGCGTTCCAAAAAAAAAGACCCAGTCGCCTTCTCCTACACATCAACCCTGCGATTGAAGCAGCCAGCAGCACCAACCTCACCATGAAGGTAAGTCAAGGATGTCTCGAGTTAAGGGTTCGTGTGAGCTGAAGCGGAAACAAGCAGGCAGCTCAAACTTCAAATAAGGATTTGTTATGGGCACAAGGTCAGTCTTTGACTTTCCGGCGGCGACGGGTTCCCTAGATATCTCGAAACTCTTGGATCAATATGGATGCGGCTCAATTCGGTTCGCTGGGACCGACAATGCCTTGTATGAGCGTCATCTAGCTTTTGACAAGGCGCTCGACTTGCCTGTTGCCACGTCGCGCGATCAGTTTGAGGCGTTCGCACACTCTGTCCGGGACGTTCTCTCGCAGCGATGGGTGCTGACGGAGAAAACCTACGAGCGCCAGAATTCAAAACGCCTCTACTATCTCTCGATGGAGTTCCTCATCGGTCGATCCCTGGCTAATAACACCACAAATCTTCTGCTTGATCCCGTTGTCAAGGAAGCCATCCAGCGGACGAACATCGATTGGATCGACCTGTTGGAGCAGGAGCCTGACGCGGGGCTCGGTAACGGAGGGCTCGGCCGGCTGGCGGCGTGTTTCATGGAATCCGCAGCGACCATGCAGCTCCCAGCCATGGGGCACGGCCTTCGATATGACTACGGCATCTTCAAACAAAGCATTCGGGATGGCTGGCAGGAGGAAAGACCGGATAATTGGCTCCGTCTTCAAGACCCCTGGGAAGTGGCGCGCCCGAGCGAACAGGTGGAAATCGGCCTGAACTGCTCGTTCGAACTGCACGGCGGCAGTTTGCGCGCCATCGCTGGCCGCCCGTCCAGCCTGATCGGCATCCCTTTTGATCGCCCGGTGGTGGGCTACGGGGGCAAGAACATCAATACACTGCGGCTATGGGCTGCGACATCGCCCAACTACTTCAACTTTGAAGCGTTCAGTCAAGGGGATTTCGTCAGCGCCCTGGCTGAAACACTGTCCGCCGAGTCTCTCACTCGAGTGCTCTATCCCGACGACACGACGAGCGTGGGGCAGGCGTTGCGTTTTGTTCAGGAGTATTTTCTGGTTGCTTGCTCACTTGCCGACGTAATTCGACGCTTTCGGCGCCTCAACCAGGATTGGAGCGCGTTTGCCGAAAAAGCCGCGATTCAGCTTAACGACACGCACCCGGCCATGGCGGTCCCCGAGTTGATGCGTATTTTGCTGGACGAGGCGCATCTTGGATGGGTAGAGGCATGGGACATCACAACAAAGACCCTCGGATACACCAACCATACATTGCTCCCGGAAGCCTTGGAAAAATGGCCCCTGGCATGGTTTGAGATCATGCTCCCTCGTCACCTGGAGATCATCTACGAGATCAATCGGCGTCTGCTCGATGAGGTTCGAAGCCGTTTCCCCGGAGACCAGGAACGCATTGGGCGCATTAGCCTCGTCGAGGAAGGCGCCGAGCGAAAAATACGCATGGCCAATCTGGCAATCGTCGGATCGCACAGCACAAATGGGGTGGCCGCCATTCATTCTGAGTTACTACGAACGACGACCGTTAAGGACTTAGCCCAGCTCTACCCGGAGCGCTTCAACAATAAGACTAACGGAGTCACTCCCCGGCGATGGTTGCTGCTCTCAAACCCGCCCCTGTCCCGAGCCATCACGGAGGCCATCGGAGACAGTTGGATCACCGACCTTGATCAATTGAGCAGGCTAAGGCCCCTCGCTGGAGATAAAAACTTTCAAGACGCTGTCCGTGCGGCCAAGCGTCAGGCCAAGTGGCAGTTTGCGGATTGGCTCCGTTGGGCTTCCGGGCAGACGATAGACCCCGATACGATCTTTGATTGCCAGATCAAGCGCATCCACGAATACAAGCGGCAACTGCTCAATGTCCTGCGAATCGTGTCTCTCTATAACCGGCTGCGAGAAAACCCGGAACTTGAAATGCAGCCACGAACATTCTTCTTTGGTGGCAAGGCCGCTCCGGCCTATCAATTCGCCAAACTCATCATCAAGTTCGTCAATAACCTCGCCGGCACCATTGATGGCGATCCGGCGGTCCGCGGCCGCCTCAAAGTGGTGTTCTTACCGGACTACTGCGTTTCCCTCGCAGAGCGCCTGATCCCAGCTACGGATGTTTCCCAACAAATCTCGACCGCAGGTTATGAAGCCAGTGGAACGAGCAATATGAAATTCATGATGAACGGTGCGTTGACGGTCGGTACGCGAGATGGTGCAACCATCGAAATGGCGGAGGAAGCAGGGGGAGACAATTTCTTCCTGTTCGGCCTGACAGCTGAACAAGTAGCTGCCAACCGAGGTTGGTACAAGCCTCAATGGCACTATGAAAACGAGCCCGAGGCTCAGGCTGCGCTGGATCTGATCTTCTCCAACCATTTTAGCCGCAACGAGCCGGGTATATTCGCCCCTCTTCGCGAGACTCTTCTAACCCGTGGCGACTTCTACATGCATCTGGCGGACTTAACATCCTACCTCGAAGCGGACCAGCGTCTCACCGCACTTTATGCCGATCCGGATGCATGGTCGCGAAAGGCCATCCTGAACATTGCAAGTTCCGGAAAATTCTCTGCCGACCGTACCATTGGCGAATACGCAACGGACATCTGGAGAGTGTCTCCATGCCCAGTGCCGTAGCGCAGCCCGCAGCGATGAGGCACGGCAGATCGTGAATCAGGCGCTGACTACCTGAAAGGATATTCCATTGAACGATCTCAGTCAGCCAGCGATTTCACCATTTCCGCAGGATTATCGCGCCTCCGGTTTGCTCCTTCACATCACTTCATTGCCCTCGCCTTACGGCATCGGCGATCTCGGGCCGACAGCGTTCGAGTGGATTGACCGCCTCCATGAGGCGGGCCAGAGCTGGTGGCAAGCTCTGCCGCTCGGGCCTACGGGCTATGGCGACTCGCCGTATCAATGTCTATCGTCTTTCGCGGGCAATGGATTATTGATCAGCCCGCACTACTTGATTGAGGACGGACTGTTACGGGAGGACGACTGCAAAGGTGCATTCTCCCCGACCGCGATCGACTACGACGTCGTAATCCCGTTCAAACAAAGGTTGCTCGGAATCGCCTCAACTAACTTCCAAGCCGGCGTTCGTAAGGACCTGCGGCCCGCTTACGAAGAGTTCTGCCGCAGCCGGGCGAGGTGGCTGGACGACTACGGACTGTTCCGGGCACTGAGAGCCAAATACAACAATGCGCCCTATCTGCAGTGGCCCAAGGAGCTCGTCGAACGGGTACCGTCAGCCCTGGCGCAAGCTCGGCGAGATCTGGCGGAACGGATCGATGAAGTTCGTTTCGCTCAGTTCCTTTTATTCCGGCAGGGGAAGCGTCTGAAAGACCACGCTCGCGCCAACGGCGTCCGGCTGATCGGCGACCTGCCCTTCTTCGTTTCTCCAGATTCAAGCGATGTGTGGGCCAACCCCGAGCTGTTTCTGCTGGACGAACATCGTCGGCCACGCGTTGTCGCAGGGGTGCCCCCAGATTACTTTAGCGCTCAGGGACAGCTTTGGGGCAACCCGGTGTACAACTGGGCGGCCCATCACCGAACCGGCTATGCCTGGTGCATCGACCGGATACGCGCCCTACTGGCCCACGTGGATATCATCCGTCTGGATCATTTCCGCGCATTCGTGGCAGCGTGGCATATCCCAGCCGCAGCACCTACTGCAGCAACCGGCCAATGGGTGGCGGGCCCTGGCGCTGAGTTTTTCAACGTCTTACGACGCGAGTTGGGTGCTTTGCCTTTTCTGGCTGAGGATCTGGGCCTTATCACGCCGGACGTATGCACCCTACGCGACCAGTTCCAAATTCCTGGAACGCGTGTTCTGCAATTTGCTTTCGACGGCCGCACCGATAACCTTCATTTGCCGAACAATTGTCAAGCGAACACGGTGGTCTACACGGGCACTCACGACAATCCCACGATTCGTGAATGGTTTGCGGAGTTGACGGATCGCGAGCGACGACGTATTTGGAGTTATCTTCTTCGCGCAGAGGGCGAAATTCGTGATGCCGCTCCCGAGTTGATCCGCCTAGCTTGGTCATCGCCGGCAGCGCTCGCGATTGCTCCCCTGCAGGATCTGCTCAATCTCGGACGTGAAGGGCGGATGAACATACCTGGCCATGCGAAGGGGAATTGGCGCTGGCGTGCGACACAACACATGTTGTCGGCCAGTGCTTTCCAATGGCTAAGGAATTTGACGGAGTTCACCCACAGGTCAGGCGCGGTCCGGTTCTCGCTTGAGGAGATCGCATCATGAAAGCTACGCAATTGCTCTCTAACTTAGGCCAGAGTATCTGGCTCGACAATATCACTCGCGACCTGCTGGATTCAGGTACTCTCAAGGGCTACATCGATGAACTCTCAGTGACGGGGCTTACTTCGAACCCGACGATCTTCGACCAGGCCATTAGGAGGAGCTCCGCATATGACGCCAGGATTCGTGAGGATCTTGCAAACGGTAAATCCGGCGAGGAGCTTTTTTTCGATCTGGCTTTGGAGGACATCACGCGAGCAGCAGACCTGTTTCGTCCGACCCATGATCGAACGAACACGGTGGACGGATGGGTGTCGTTAGAGGTCTCGCCGCTGTTGGCGTACGACACCGACGGCACGCTGCGCGCGGCCAAAGATCTGTTTGCTCGCGCCAAACGCCCCAACCTGTTTATCAAGATCCCGGGTACCCGAGAGGGACTGCCGGCAATCGAGGAAGCGATCTTTGCCGGTATACCGATCAACGTCACTCTTTTGTTCTCGCCCGCGCAGTACTTGGCTGCGGCGGACGCTTTCCTGCGAGGTATCGAGCGCCGCTTGGCGGCTGGACTTAATCCCAATGTCGGGTCGGTAGCATCGGTGTTCATTAGCCGTTGGGACGCGGCGGTCAATGACAAGGTCCCGTCGGCGCTGCACAATCAACTTGGTATCGCCATCGCGAAGCTGACGTACAAAGCGGCCCGTGATCTGCTCACCTCACCGCAGTGGCACCGAGTATACAATGCGGGAGCGTGGCCCCAACGCCTCTTGTGGGCTAGCACCGGGACCAAGGATCCGGGCGCTTCCGACATTCTGTACGTCAAAGCGCTGGCTGCACCCTTCACCGTGAACACGATGCCTGAGGGCACATTAAAGGCGCTCGCCAAGTACCGGTCTCTCGGCTCAATCCTTCCACCGGACGGCGGCGACTGTGAAGAAGTCCTGGCGCAGTTCGCGCAAGCGGGAATCGACGTCGACGCGCTGGCGGCGCGGCTCCAGGAAGAAGGAGCCAAGTCGTTCGTCAAATCCTGGAACGAACTGATGAGCGTGATCGCGTCTAAGACCGACGTTCTCACCAAGAAGGCCAGTTAAGCACAAGATATTCGTCGCGATAGCGAGCGTTGATGACCATGCAAACAGCCAGCGGCAAACAGTTCGTCATCCCGGCCGCCGAACGACCGGCATGGAAGGCGCTGCAGAAGAAGTTTGGATTTGAGCCGGGACGTGTAGCTGTAGCCGCGAAGGAGCTTCTTGATAGGGGGTGATAGATCATGGGCGTCATTGAACAGAACGTCTCGGAGAGGGAGTTCCTAGCTCTCGAGAAATCTGTGGATTACTCCGGCCAGAGCCATCCACTCGGCGCCACCATTGCTGCTGGCGGAGTCAACTTCAGCATCTTCTCCCGCAACGCCACCGGAATGGACCTGCTGTTATTCGATCACGAAGATGATGGGCGTCCTGCGCGCGTGATTCATATCGATCCCACTTCGAATCGTACCTACCACTATTGGCACGTCTTCGTGCCCGGCGTGAAGGCGGGCCAGATTTACGGATTTCGGGTGCATGGACCAAGCGCTCCCGCGAGTGGTCTTCGCTTTGATGCTTATAAGCTCCTGCTTGACCCGTACGCCCGGGCCGTAGTGGTTCCGAAGAACTACAGCCGACGGGCCGCCGAAACGGAAGGGGACAACACCGCCACGGCGATGAAGAGCGTGGTTACGGATCCGCGCGCTTACGACTGGGAAGGGGATACGCGTCTAGAACATCCGTCTTCACGCACTGTCGTGTACGAGATGCACGTGCGCGGCTTCACCGCCCATCCCAGCTCCGGCGTCGGCGAGGGGAATCGGGGGACTTACGCCGGCGTAATCGAGAAGATTCCGTACCTGCAGGAACTCGGCATCACCGCGATTGAACTGCTGCCGGTATTCCAATTCGATGCTCAGGATTGCCCCCTGGGACACGTCAACTATTGGGGATATGCGCCAATTTCGTTCTTTGCACCGCACCAGGCGTACAGCTCGCGCCAGGACCCGTTGGGCGCGGTGGACGAATTTCGTGGCATGGTCAAGGCCCTGCACCGTGCGGGCATCGAGATCATTCTCGACGTCGTGTTCAATCACACCGCCGAAGGCAACCATCAAGGGCCCACCTTGTGTTTCCGTGGCGTGGACAATAGCACTTACTACATTCTCGAACCAGACCGCTCCCGGTACGCCAATTACAGCGGTACGGGAAACACCATCAATGCCAATCACCCGATTGTTCGTCGCATGATCCTGGACAGTCTCCGTTATTGGGTGGAAGAAATGCATGTTGATGGCTTCCGATTCGACCTTGCCTCCATCCTCGCGCGCGATTCCTGTGGCCACGTCATGTCGAACCCGCCCTTGCTGTGGGACATAGAATCCGATCCAGTGCTTGCGGGCACCAAGATGATTGCCGAGGCTTGGGATGCCGCCGGTTTGTATCAGGTAGGCAGTTTTGTCGGCGACAGCTGGAAGGAGTGGAACGGGCGCTTTCGAGATGATCTACGCGACTTTTTTCGCGGTGCCGAGCGTTCAGTAACGCGCATCGCGGATCGGTTTCTCGGCAGCTCGGAGATTTACGCTCATGAGGGCCGCGAAGCCGAGCAAAGCGTAAACTTCGTCACGTGCCACGACGGGTTCACGCTCAACGACCTGGTCTCATACAATCAGAAGCACAACGACGACAACGGCGAGGGTAACCGCGATGGAGCCGATGATAACCGCAGCTGGAACTGCGGTGTGGAGGGCCCGTCCGACGATCCGATCGTCGATCGATTACGAAACCGGCAAGTCAAGAACTTCCTGACCTTCACGATGTTTTCCTTGGGCGTGCCCATGATTGTGATGGGCGATGAAGTGCGCCGCTCACAGAGGGGCAACAACAATGCTTACTGCCAGGACAATGAGATCAGTTGGCTCGACTGGAACCTGCTCTCGAGGCACGCCGACGTCCACAGGTTCGTAAGACTGCTGATCGCCCGCCGTCTAAGGCGGGACCTGAGCGCCGAGCGCCGGCGCTTGAGCCTGGATCAACTTCTCCGGGAGTCGAAACACGCTTGGCACGGCGTACTGCTGGGCCAGCCCGACTGGAGCGCTAACTCGCACAGCGTGGCGTTCGGAGCGGAACTTGCCGGGGATGGCGTACGGCTCCACCTGATTTTGAACGCTTATTGGGAGCCGCTGGATTTTGAACTGCCGTTAGTGAGCGAAGGAACTGACACATGGCGTCGATGGATCGATACCAGTCTGGATCCTCCGCACGAAATTGTTGAGTGGCGGGCTGCGCCACGGGTTGACAGCCGCACCTATCAAGCCGCAGAGCGCTCAGTAGTGGTACTTATCGCAGGCTCCGGATTTGAGAACAACTCTGAATTAGAGATACCCGAAATTCTTAAGCATTAAAGGAGAGATAGAGATGGCTACCAAGACGATGGAATTCTCGCCCGTGGCAGAAACAGCTGACAAAAATTCACTAAGCGCATACGGCCAGGCCCGATCCACAGTGCAAGGGACCCCGCTAAACTCCGAGGCATTGCGTAAAATCCATGCCTACTGGCGGGCCTGTAACTATCTGAGCCTGGGCATGATCTATCTGCAAGACAATCCCTTGCTGCGAGAAAGCCTTAAGCCGGAGCACATCAAGAACCGGCTGCTCGGGCACTGGGGAGCAAGTCCCGGCCTGGCGTTTGTCTACATTCATCTAAACCGCTTGATCAAGAAATATGACTTAGACATGATCTTCTTGGCTGGACCGGGGCACGGAGCTCCCGGTGTCTTGGGACCAGTTTACCTGGAGGGCACCTATTCGGAGATCTACACCGACAAGACCGAAGATATAGTTGGACTGCGGGAGTTCTTTAGGCAGTTCTCCTTCCCCGGTGGGATCGGCAGCCATTGTACTCCTGAAACTCCAGGGTCGATCCACGAAGGAGGCGAACTCGGGTATGTTCTGTCTCACGCCTGCGGTGCCGCTTTCGATAATCCAGACCTCATCGTCGCAGCCGTAGTCGGAGACGGTGAAGCGGAAACGGGCCCTTTAGCTACCTCCTGGCACATCAGCAAATTCCTGAACCCCATCCGTGACGGTGCGGTGCTTCCAATCCTTCACCTCAACGGATACAAGATCAATAACCCTACCTTGCTCGCCCGCATCAGCCACGAGGAAGTGGAAAACTTGTTCCGAGGCTACGGCTGGACGCCTTACTTTGTCGAAGGCTCCGACCCCGATAGCATGCACCAGGCGATGGCGGCCACCCTGGACCGGTGCGTTTCCGAAATCAGGGAGTGCCAGCAGGAAGCCCGCGCTTCAGGAGTTGCCAAGCGTCCGCGCTGGCCGATGATTGTACTCCGTACCCCAAAAGGTTGGACTGCGCCCCTCGAGGTTGGGGGCCACAGGCTTGAGGGTTTCTGGAGAGCCCACCAAGTGCCGATGGCGGATGTGAAGAAGAATCCCGAAAGTCTCCAGATTCTTGAAAATTGGATGCGGGCGCAAAAACCCGAGGAGTTGTTCGACGCCGATGGCAAAATGATTCGCGAGCTCAGAGAACTGGCGCCCACTGGTATCCGACGGATGAGCGCCAACCCACACGCAAACGGAGGGCACTTGAGGAGACCTTTGCGCTTGCCCGATTTCCGCGAGTACTCTTTGAAAGTCGACAGGCCCGGACAAATCGAAGCGGAAAACGTGCGCCCCCTCGGCGCTTTCCTACGAGACGTAATGAGGTCGAACATGGACCGCTTTCGAGTCTTTGGCCCAGACGAGAATACCTCGAACAAACTGCAAGACATATATGAGGTCAGCAAGAAGTTCTGGATTGCCGAATACTTCCCCGAAGACAGAGATGGCAGTGAACTGGCGACGGATGGGCGGGTGATGGAGATGCTCAGCGAGCACACCGTGGAAGGCATGCTCGAGGGCTACCTTCTCACTGGACGGCATGGCTTCCTCTCTTCGTATGAAGCTTTTGTGCACGTGATCGACTCCATGTTTAATCAACATGCCAAGTGGCTGTCGATCTGCCGCGACTTGTCTTGGCGTGAAGATATTTCGTCTTTGAACCTTCTCATTACTTCAACCGTGTGGCGCCAGGATCACAACGGCTTTACGCACCAGGACCCCGGATTCCTCGACGTAGTGGTCAACAAGAGTGCCGCGGTGACCCGGATCTACCTCCCGCCCGACGTCAACTCCCTACTGTCGGTCGCCAATCACTGTCTGCAAAGTCAGAACTACGTCAACGTGATCGTCTGCGACAAGCAGATGCACCTCCAATACTTGGACATGGACGCAGCCATCAGACACTGCACCAAAGGCATCGGCACCTGGGAGTGGGCCTGTAACGACCAGGGCAGCGAACCCGATATCGTACTGGCATCGGCCGGCGATATTCCAACTCAGGAGGCGCTGGCCGCCATCGCGTTGCTGCGCGTAGAATTTCCCCATCTCAGAATTCGCTACGTAAATGTGGTGGACTTATTCAAACTACAACCTAGCACTGAGCATCCTCATGGCCTCACCGATCGGGATTTCGACTCCCTGTTCACCGTCGACAAGCCGGTCATCTTCAATTTTCACGGCTACCCTTGGCTGATTCATCGGTTGGCGTACCGTCGCACCAATCACGGCAATATGCACGTGCGCGGATACAAGGAAAAAGGCAACATCAATACCCCAATGGAATTGGCCATCAATAATGAGATCGATCGCTATAGCTTGGCCATCGATGTGATCGATCGCACGCCGGCGCTGCAAAGGATCGGCGCCCATGCGAAGGAACGATATCGCGACCTCCAGATTGATTGCCGCAATTACGCGTACGAGCATGGGATCGACAAGCCAGAGATCGTCGCCTGGAGGTGGCCGTCATAGTGGATCGGACGGGGGAGCTCCCGTTCGGTTTGGAGATGGAAGGATTGCCAACTAGAGGCTTCGGGAGCGATGCGGCGGATTACCGTCGGCCCGTTGCCTCAGTTGTTAGCCAGGCGCAATGCGCAACTACGGAGAAATTATGACAGCCTGTTCAATCGCCACGGGGCCGATCCCTCAATCGCGGTTAAGCATCGCCGAGTATCTTGAAGGTCCAGTCGACCAGACAAGATGGTCCGACGAGGCGCTTGTTGATGCTGCGAAGATGGACGATACCGGCGCGTTCTCTCAGCTGATCGTGCGCCACCAACGATCTTGCTTGTGCAAGGCGTATGCGATTTTGCGGAATCGTTGTGACGCCGAAGACGAGGTTCAAAGTGCGTGGGTGCAGGTTTGGAAACACATTGAGTCATATCATGGTCCAGGCTCTTTTGGTGGTTGGCTCAGCCGCATCGTATCCAATCAGTGCTTGATGCGGCTGCGCAAGGCCAGGTTCGCCTCGATGGCATCCTTAGACGAGGTATTCGACCGCGAAGGTTCTTTCCGGTTAGAGGTGATCGATAGAAGGGCTCTACCCGAGCAGGTAGTAGGAGACGACGAGGTCCTGCGCCTCCTGAACAAGGAAATTCGAGGCGTTCCTCCCAAGCTGCGGGAGGTCCTGGTCATGCGAGATCTGCACAGATTCGTCATACGGGATATCGCCGCATATTTGGGAATCAGCGTACCCGCAACCAAATCCAGGTTGATGCGTGCGCGGGCTGAACTCAAGAAGCGGCTCGTGAAGCACCTTGGCGAAAGACCCAATCTGCTCCACAAGCCCGGCGGGGTGGTCGCATCATATATGCGGACGACGTGATTCTACTCCATTTAGGATTTGCCCGAGAAGTACTTTGGAGACCAACGCTTGTTCATCCGTTACACCGCCCGGCCGAATGATCCAATGCGTCTCAATGCACAAAGTTCGGCGTAACTGAAGAGAAATCTTCGGCCTAAGGCATCAAGCCAAGCATCTCGCCATTGGGAATTGAGGCGCCAAACCAAGCCGGCATTTGAGAAATGACAAATCCCCTCGACCGACATCGCCAGATCGTGGGCGTCTCGTGGACGTGCCCGCAACTCGTAGTTGGGCTCCTTCTCTTCAGTTTGCTAGCACTTGAGCAAGCACGCGCCCAAGAAGGGTCAATTGAACGACGCCCAACAATCGGAGTTGCATTTGAGGGAGGCGGCGCTCTTGGACTCGGTCATGTAGGCGTTCTCGAATGGCTCGAAAAAACTCGGCAGGGTCTTCTAATAGATATTCTTAGTGTCGCTGCGGGAGCCCACTTGGTTAAAAGCGTTGCTACCTTGACGTCCTCGCGTGGTTCCCTCGTTGTTGGTCAGCCCTATACCGCTCCCCAACTCCGCCAGCACCGCGGTCTTCTCCACACATCGCCGGTCGGCGCTTTTCTCCAGATCCAGGCTCGCTCCGTTGCTCGTGGCGCAGTTCTCCAGAGTCGTTGCTAGGTTAGTACTGTCGCGGGCGTAGGAGTGAACGATCTTGTGCGCGACGCGTGCAACCGAGGACGCGAAACCGCGTCGCCAGCCCACCACCATTTGCATTACTAAGTCGTAAGCGCCGTTTTGATGGCCAGGTCCGGACAAACGGATCTCGGTTGTAAAGCAACGCTTTTCAGATGACTGGGCCAGAGAGACTCCGTCTCGGTTGGCGAAGCCTCGGACCGGCAGCAAAATCGAACCACTCGGCTGGCGCCGGCGGCTTCCGATAGAAGTGTCCCAGGAGATCCACGTCCGTCCCCCGGTTCGCATATTTGATTCCCCCCGGGGGTGCGCTTTTGCTTAGAGTCGGTTCACTAGATACATCGACCGCAATTCATTGAGGTTTCGAGTAAGTCACGAGAATGTTACTCGTAGCGCTTGCACCCTGAGCATCCGTAACGGTAAGAGTAAGGTTGTATTCACCCGGTCCGGCGTTCAGGCGAGCGGAACCTTTAGGTGAGGTGGGATTAGTTACGGTGACCGAACCGAGGGGGTTTAACACGCCCCACTGATAGTAGGTGAGCGGTTGGCCGGAACAATCGAACGACTGCGACCCATCCAACACGATCTGATTGGCCGTAGTAGATATCACCGTAGCAGTTATTGGAATCGGGCCAGTGCACGGATTTGTGAATGCCGGCACCTGAATCAGCGTCATTTCACCAACTCCGGCAGCGGAATAGCCAGAGCTGAGGCCGCCAACAGACGACAAGACGTTATTAAATGCCTGCGTCGAATTATTAGATGCCGGCTGCGCCGAATTCGTATACCCGAACGAGAGCGCTGCCGGCGTACCGGTCATACTTCCAAGCGGACCTTCTAATGAAGCGATCACTCCCGAGAATTGCACACTGGGATAGCTGGTATTGGATCCCACTGAAATCTTCTGCACTGCCAGCTGAGCCACGAAGTAGGTTGAGCCAGTAATGTCCACAGTAGAGGGTGTGGGGATAGGCGTTCCTACGGGAACGCTGAACTGAATGTAACTCACGGTTCCGGAGGAGCCAGCAGGATAGACAAAGCGCTCACGAATCACGAGCGTGTTCGACGCGACCTCAGCCAGGACCGGCTGCGGTATTAGAGACGGAAGTGTTGTTGCAACGTTGGCGGGATCCAGCGCTCGTTCGAGCGTAAAAGATTGCACGGTTGTTATTTCTGCGACGCTTTCCGCAGCGCTGGCACCCCAGCTTACTGCCAGAAAGACAACCGCAAGGGTCGACGCAAGTGTTAGTCGCATGGTGTTAGTTCTCCTAAAGGTCAATTGTCAGGACAATTCTTTTCAGAACGTCCGTGTCAACAAGATGATGGCAAGGAACTAACATGGAGCCTTTTTTATTTGGGGTTGTAGGGGAAGAGTTAATTTCGGATGAGGCTTCCGGCTCGGCCGCAATCCATGGTGGCTACCAAGCCAGGTGGGCAATTCCAGACGACGATGAAAGAGAGTGAAAGATCAGCCCCGTGCCCTGAGCGGCTAATCATTCGAAGCATCCAAAGCCGGACGGAATCGTCGCGGCGCCGCAGGGGCGGCAGTCGAGGGCGCGCATGTCTAGGTCCCGGCGATGGCTTTATTCTGAAGTATCCGAACTACCACGCGACGATTCGCAGCTTCGGTGTCCTGCGTTTTGTCTTCCTTGGCTGCTCCTTCAGTCTCGCCCATTGCCCCTGGGGCCAGCATGTTCGTGAGCGGTATATGCCCCAGCTGTAGCAGGATGTTGGTAACGTTGCTGGCTCGTTCCTGGCTTAATTTCTGGTTCAGGGCGGCACTCCCGGACGCTGAAGCGTAGCCTTTGACCTCCATCATGTAGCCCTTGACAGTCTTAGCCTTTTCAGCCAGCGCAACCAGCTGAGGGTTGTACTTGGGTTCCACTTCTACCTTGGCGTTGCCGAAATACACGGCCACTTCGTCGATAATGTAGTAATCGTGGAGCTGGCCAAATCGCGCGCTATTAGCCGCGATAGCTGCTTTGTTGGCGGCGATCTTCTTCTCCTGTTCGGTCAACGCCTCCTGCTGTTCTTTCAGTGCTGCGTTCTGCTCCGCGAGGGCGGCATTCTGCTTTTCTAGTTCCTCTTTGTTCTCCTGGGCCTGCTGAGTGGTCTTTTCTAACGTCTCCTTGGTCTCGGACAGACCAGCCTCGATGGCATAAGCTCGTTCCAGATCGTTGCCCTTGAACCTGATGGTCTTGGCAACCAACTGCCGTTTCTCGTCGTAGGCCCCTTCTACCTGTATGGGAAGACCCGGAATGAGAGCGGCCATTGACATTTTCTTGTTCCGGGCCTTGAATACGCCCTGGATCTGCCCCACATCAGTGCTGTCCGTCAGTAGGACGATTGCATCCGGTGAATTTGCCGTCTGTAAAATGACTTCCGATCCGCTGCGCCCTTTGATAGTTCCCTGGAGCTTGGTTTGCGCGAATGCGATTGCCCCCAACAGTGTCGCTAACGTCAGTAACCGCGCCACGATGGAGATGGTTCCTGGTGTTTTCCGATGAGTCATACTCTTGCCTATCATGCGTCTCCTTCTACAATCTGTGAGTGAATTTTGCTTCAGATTCGCGGTCGTACTCATGAGAAGTCTCTTACCGGCGGTAACCCATTGTTGCCCGCCATCAGTTGGGGCAATGCCGCCGGTGTGAGGATGTTCTAGCCAAGACCGGCTCGGGAAAGCTCAACCTCGTCACTGCGCGCGCCATCCAGCCATCTGGCAGGCATTTACAAGAAACGTCGCCTCGTGGGCCCGCGAAAAAAGCCCGTTCGCTCCTTGCATCTAATCGTTAGCGAAACCCTGGTGGCCCGGCAGTGGTTCAGCCGCTCCGTTCACAAGGACATTGCTCCTCTTTGGGTAGCGATGCGCTCTCGAAACTCCAGCCTTATTTTCTTTGCGACTTTCGCGCCCGCCAATGAACGCGACGAGAGACGCTGCAAATGCCGTGCCTCGCTTCACCGAGCGTCGAACGCGACTCGTGCAAACCATCTGCGACGACCTATCTCCGCTCCGGCATGCTCCCCAATCCCATCGCGATAACGCGCGTGGGCCTCCTGCCCCACTACGTCGATGCCCGCTCGATCTCGACAACAGTAGCCTCGATGCGGCTCCCTTCGACGAGGCGAGGAATTGTTCCAGACACGCACCTCCCTGGGCTGCAAATTCTAAAGTTTGGATGGATCAGAGAGCATAAGGAACGATATGCGAACTATTTCGTCATCTCTGCAATCTCTCGCAAAGAATCTCGCTGCGAGCATGCCACCGGGCGTCCACACGCGAGAAAGGCGATGCCTATTCCATCGTCCGGACTTTTAGCAGCCTGTTGTAGTCAGCCCCGTGTCCAAAGCTCTCGATCTCGTACCGGTTCTTTTTCTTGTCGAACCGAATCTTCGCAGCGCCTATAGCAGTTCCTGTTCCCTTTCCTTCCTTGTCAAGTACCAATTCCAGCATGGTGTAAGGGTAATCCACCGAGCGACCGGAGTCTCGCAGCTCGGCAAACGACATGTGTAGCGTCGTTACTACCCGGATGATGGTTTTGTCGCCGTTCCTCAGTCTACGAGCAACTGCAATGGGTGTTCCGGTGCTCCCGACCGGAGATAGCTGTCCGACATCCTCCTTCTCAGCCTTCCCCGAAGCGCATCCCGGCCGTCTGTTGATCCGAATATCGCGCCTCCGCCGACGACGGCCCATAACGCAGAGAAGTGGTCGGGGGCAGGCTTTTCTGCACCGAAGGCTACCGATACCAACAGTAGACCGGCGGTCAACGTAACCGAGCCGATAACGATCATCTGTTTTATCACTATGTTTCACTTCTCCTTTTGCAACGCACGTCACAGCGGTCTGGCTTGAGATTGATGTCCTGTTGCGAGCAATTGATTCAATCTTTGCTAGCGATCCTAATTGGCGGGAGTACGCAACGGCCCACGCATCGTTCTGCTTGCGATTTCTCCGGACCGGTGAATGATCCAAGAATCTACCCGGAAAACCACCACCAAGGTTCGGCGCGGCCCAATTGGACTTACGCGAAGATATTTTGAGTCCGAAACGCTCGGGCGGCATTCGTTGCAACAGCGGGTTTCCCAGTGAAACTCCCAAGCAACCAGAGATAGCCTCAACACGAAAAGAAGATCGTATGAATTAACCGCTCTTCTATCGACGGTAACCCCGAAGAATTTTAGCGCGTGGTGCCGGCCTGGCGATATCTAAACCTGTGGAGGCTCCCATGCTTCAGACATTGGCATCGAACTGGTGGGCTCTGGCTCTTCGTGGGCTCGTGGCCGTGCTGTTTGGATTGTTGACTCTCTTCCTTCCCGGCATAACGCTGGTAACCCTAGTCCTGTTATTCGGAGCCTACGCGCTGGTTGACGGCGTGTTCAACATCATCGCGTTCTTGGCGTCGCACCAGTGGGCGCTGCTCATTGAGGGCGTGGTCGGGATTATTGCGGGCGTGCTAGCCTTAGCGTGGCCTGCTATTACGGCGATCACTTTGCTCTATGTGATCGCGTTCTGGGCGATCCTTATGGGGATCTTTGAGATCGTCGCTGGCATTCGCCTCCGCAAAACCATCGCAAACGAATGGCTACTGCTCGTAATGGGTTTTCTCTCCGTACTATTCGGTTTGCTGATTCTTTTTGCTCCTGGCGCCGGGGCACTGGCTATCGTGTTGTGGATCGGAGCCTACGCGCTAGTCTTCGGAGTCTTTCTGTTGGCCCTAGCATTCCGCCTGAGAGGGCACCGCCGGCTCATCGCGCAGCCGACATCGACGTTCGTTCCTAATTACTGGAATCGGTGAGAGGTTTGAGCCGCTGCCATGATGGGCCGAACTCGAGGACCTTCGCGTGAAGTTGGAAGCCATGCCACGGCACTAGCAGGAGACGTTCTACAAGGCAACGCACAACGTGTGCAGGTATGTAATGCGGTTGCCGTCGCCACGGCTGATCCAGGAACTCGTGCAGGCTTGGAGGGCGTTGAGGGGCGAAGCTAGATTGGCGAGCTCTGTCCGAGTCGTCAGTATCTCTGGGTAGAGAGTGCACAAAAGCGCCGCTGGTAGTTCCGCCAATTGGACCTGTCACCGCGGAGACTGGCATGGGAGCGCTAAAATTTCTGGGATCACGCCATCGCTAATGGCATGAGCCGACGTCCTGATATTGACCGCTTGCGGCCAATGCCGCCATTCCCTGAGCGCAGGTCAAGATTTGCTGACTCAAGGGATCATTGTCCAAATCGTCCGAAAATGTTCCAATCCCTTGTTTCCGACGTTCCACATACTTGTCGCTGAACATTTTGACGAAACCCAACTCATTGGTCAGCAGAGCAATGCCGCTTCGGTCCGATTCTGTGGTTGCGGCAGCCGACGCTAAGGCAAGTTTGCTGTTGCAGGTCCTTCGGTAAGGCGTTACCCACTCCTCTGTCACAGGAAAACTGTTCTGGATGGCATTTATAATGGCAGTCCGCCATTCCCGGATTGAGGTCATCAATTCGATACCTGCGGTCAGGAAGTCTTTCGAAAATCGAGGCGGCGGGGGCTGGTTGGAGTCCGTAGGTCCATTCCCGGAACCCGGGAGCGTCAAGACGATGCCGTCCGCCCGGAATCTCACGGAACTGCCTGTGAGGCGAGCTAATGCTTCGATACCTACATAGGACCTGCCATTTAGCTGAAGGACGGAAATCTCTCCGGAATAGCCGCCAATCGTGAGCTTTCCACTTGGCTTAGTGTCCTGCGAAAGGCCAAACTGAGGAACAAGAAGGAGGGCAGCTATTAAGATTACGGTGCGAGCCGGCTGGATAGCCGGCGGGTGTCCCGTTGTAGACCTGATGAAATTCATGGCGAAAATCCTCTCCGCACTGCTTTAAGGCTTTGGGATTAATGGGGGTAATGGTGATAGCGTGAGCATCCACGCTGGAAAGTGCGCCCGGAGCCCAATTGTTCAAATCGTGGTTTACGGGTTCCCGGTAGCGAAAATTTGCCGAGATCCATCCATGCAAAAATGCCAATCTAGGCATAGGGGAACCCGATTGACGTAATCTCGCTAAATTCTTGGAGGGCTTTGGGCGAGTGCGTAGCCTGTCCCCGCATTCTCTGTCCTGCATTCTCATGTCTTCACGAGATGCCGACAGTCAGTTGCCAGGATTATTTTTTTTGGAGTGGATCTAGTGTCAGCGCCGGTGCAAAAATCCCCATAATGCCGGACGAAAAATCCCCCACCCCTAATCGAGGTTAGTACCGGTTCCGACTCTGCAAAGAGGAGGTGCCGGCCTATGTTGAGGGGGAAAGACGTGCAGGAGATTGAAGAACTGAAGCGACAAGGGCTGAGCATTCGGGTGATCAGCCGGTTGACGGGCTACGACCGCAAGACGATTGGCCGGTATCTGATCCATCCGGAAGGCGTGCCGGTGTATGGGCCGCGCGCAAAACAACCTGGCAAGCTGGACCCGTTCCAAGCGTATTTGAAGGAGCGCATGCAGGCCGGCGTGAGGAACGCGCGAGTACTGCTGCGGGAGTTGCGCGAGCGGAACTACACGGGCGGATACACGTTGCTGACCGATTGGCTGCGACCGCAGCGAGACGCGGCGCGCACGGTGGCAGTGCGGCGATTTGAGACGCCACCGGGCAAAGCAGGCACAGGTGGACTGGGGTCATCTCGGCAGCGTGAAGATGAATGGCGAAGAACGCAAGCTGTGGGGCTTCGCCTTCGCGCTGCGCTACAGCCGGACGATGATGGCCGAAGCAGCGCTGGACCAGAAGTTGGGAACGCTGCTGCGGATGCACGAGGAAGCCTTTCGGCAGTTGGGCGGAGTACCGGAGGAGATCCTTTATGACCGCATGAAAACCGTGTGGCTGGAAACCGACGAGCGCGGCGAGGTCGTCTGGAACCCGGTGTTCCTGGACTTCGCGCGCTACTGGGGTTTCACGCCGCGGCTGTGCAGACCGTATCGGGCCCAGACCAAAGGCAAAGTGGAATCCGGAGTGAAGTACATTCGCCGAAACTTTCTGTGCGGATTACAAGGCCGTGAGCCGAGTGGCCTGAGCGACCTCAACGCTCATTTGCGTGCGTGGGTGTGGGAAGTGGCCAACCGGCGAGTGCACGGAACCACGCACGAATCACTGGCGGCGCGCTGGAATGTGGATCAGTTGAACCTGCAGCCGCTGGACGGACAACCGTCTTTTCCCTACGTGGATGACGAGCTGCGCAAAGTGGCGCGCGACGCTTACGTTTCCTGGCAGAGGGTACTGCAGGAACGGGAATTCGAGCGAGTGGGAGGAGGGCAGCCCGTTCAAACTGACGTTCGCGTAATCGCGGCTACGAATCGCGACTTTGACCGAAGCCGTTGAGAATGGGACCTTCCGACAGGATCTGTTTTATCGGCTGAATGTGTTTCCCATCGAAGTGCCGCCTTTGCGCGAACGGAAAGAGGACCTGCTGATGCTGGTCGAGTATTTCGTGCAGCGCTACGCCTCCCGGGCGGGCAAGAATATCCGATCGATCGACAAGAAGACGCTGGAGCTGTTGCAATCCTACGACTGGCCTGGCAATATCCGTGGGGTGCAGAACGTAATTGAAAGATCAATCATCCTGAACTCCGGTGATGTTTTCTCAATTGACGAGTTGTGGCTTCCCAGAAGGTCTCCTTCACAGACGCCTCCGGTTGAAACGTCGCTGGCTTCAAAAGATGAGCCGCGAAGCGAGTGTGAAACTATCGAGGCAGCGCTGGCCGAGAGCCGAGGTCGTGTGTCCGGAGCGTCTGGGGCGGCAGCTAAGCTCCGAGTTCCGTCTACTACTCTGGAGACTCGCATCAAGACTCTAAAGATCGACAAACGCCAGTTCAAATTCCAGTGAATCTACTTCCCCGAGGCTCCCAGATGACTGGTCCCTGGAATTTACTGAATTTACTGAAAATACTGACTTTACGTAAACCACGTCGATTTCGCAACAATCCCATCCTGGGTAATCAAATAGTTTCAACGACTTAAGAAAGGCTGAAAGCTTGCTCAATGCACGACGGGCCGCCATAAGGCAGCGTCGGAAAAGGCACAAATGAGCCGACGAGTCAATCGTCTGAGGTCTCAAAGTGAGCTACCGAATTGACCGAGTGGTCGCCGCTGAGGACATCGTGGTGCTGTGCATAAGCGGCCGGATTACTAGACAGGAGGTGGATACACTTCGCAACGTAATAGAAGCCGAAGCGAGTGCGGTTGCCATCGATCTAGAGAACGTCGATCTGGTCGACCGAGAGGTTGTGAAATTCCTTGCTCAAAGAGAGCTCAACGGAGCTGTACTCCGAAACTGCTCTCGGTATATCCGTGAATGGGTCACCAAAGAGCGAACGGAAATGATGGAAAAAAGTGGAGACATCGAGGATGACTGATCCCTGTAACTCGATCCCATCATGTCCCCAACCGGCGAAGAGGAGACGATGCTACTTCGGAGAGAAGGACAGCATGATTTCCAGAATCTCATATATGGGTGCCTTCATCACCTGGTTGACATTCATGTCAAGCTTGAGCTCCCTGCAGGCGCAGGGGGTAGCAATGGCCGGTATGTCAGAGACCTTGACCGATGATTCTGGCGCCGTTCTCGCCGGCGCGACGGTTACCGATTCAGGAGGGCGTTTTGCCGTCGCGGATCTGCCGATCGGCTCTTACGACCTTCGGGCTTCGAACTCAGGTTTTGACCCCGTCGTTCGCTCTACCATCTTGCTTACCGTTGGCGCCGATCTGGTGATCGACTTCCCCCTAAAGGTCGGCCAGGCGCGCCAGGACGTGATCGTGAGCGCGCAGGTTTCGCACGTCGAGACTCAAACAGGCGCAGTCTCCTCGCTCGTGAGTTAAGAGCAATTGCCTCTGATGCTGAGAATTCGCAAATCGGGAAGCGGGGAAGTCATCTTCACGTTAAGCGGACGAATGAACCACAAATCCACCGTCGAACTGGAACGCATGATCTAGGCGGAAATGAAGGGCCAGCAGATCGGTCTCGACATTAAGGATTCGACTATGGCCGGCCAGAGGGTAGTGGGAGACAACAAGGCGGGAAGCAAAGGCACAATCGTTTGATCAAAGGACCAACCCGAACACATTTACAAAGGGCGCGAAACCATGGCCACCGCAGGTTTGATTGGATGCAGTCCGAAATTCCCGGCTCTGCCAGGAGAGTTCGATGAAGAAACGCTCAACCTTCGCGGCGAAGTTCTGTCGACGTCCATGTTCGAGGAGATCGTCGGTTCTTCCGACGCGATCTGCGGCGTGACCGCGCAGGTGCTGAGAGTTGCTCCTTGCGATGCCACTGTTCTGATCACTGGCGAGGGTGGCACAGGAAAGGAGTTGATCGCTCGGGCGATTCACAAGATGTCGCGTAGATCCCGGTCGGTTTTCACCAGGATGAATTGCGCTGTCACTCCCCCGTCGCTAATCGCGGCCGAGCTGTTCGGTTACGAGAAAGGCGCTTTCACCGGCGCCAATCAGCGGCATGCCGGGCGCTTCGAAGTCGCGAACCAGGGGACGATGTTTCTCGATGAGATCGGAGAGATGCCGAGCGAAACCCAGGTTGCCTTGTTGCGGGTGCTTCAAGAACGCGAGTTCGAACGCGTTGGAGGCACTCAAAGCATTCCCGTCGACATCCGTGTAATTGCAGCTACCAACTGCGATCTGCCAACGGCAATTCGTTCCGGGAAGTTTCGTTTGGATCTGTTCTACCGGTTGAATGTCTTTCCAATCCATGTCCCCCCGCTTCGCGAGCGTCCGGAAGATATTCTTTTGCTGGCCAAGTATTTTATCGAACGCTACGCTGCCAAAGCGGGCAAAAGATTCGAAGCGTAGAAAAGCGGACCGCGGGGCTTCTAGAGGGCTATCACTGGCCTGGCAATATCCGGGAGCTTCAAAATGTTATCGAACGAGCCATGATCTTCTGCGACTGCGACACGTTTTTTGTGGAGCAGGCATGGTTGCAGCCGGAAGCAGAGCCTCCGGTCGGTCTGCAGCCGTCTCTGATTAACCGGGAAAGAGAACTCATAGAATCGGCGCTTGCTTTAACCCGCGGCCGTATTTCCGTCCCCGATGGAGCTGCCCAGAAGCTGGGAGTTCCGCGGACGACACTAGAATCCAAGATCAGGAGCTTACACATTGACAAATACCGGTACCGAACTGAAGCCCGCGAGTTGTGACCTCTAGCGCGGTCTTGGCTCCCCAAGACCCGGCAATCACTGTGATCTATACGTTGAAGGAATTCCACCAAGAAGCAGAGCAAGCTGCGTGCAAGCACACAAACGGGATACCAAGCGGATTCCACTGTTCGTCGTTATCGTGCTGCTGGGAAATCTTTGAACGGCAACGCCCTGCTGGGTGCCCGAATACGGGCAGGGCCGCTGCCGGATCAACTCCAATTCTCGTCGGGGAGTCGCAATTCCGGACGTTGACTTCTTTTGGAAAGCATGTAGCACGAAAACCGCTTTGCCAAACGTTGTCACATACACCGCACGATAGGTTCCACCTGGATCGTCTGCGCGCACCTGCCAAACCGTCTCGGCAAAGCCGTGTAACATCGTCGCGCTTTCATGCTTCTGACCAATCTGCGCTTGATACAAGGCGAAACCGAGCTTCTGCCCAACCGCAGGCGGGAAGCTCGTCAGCCGATCAAGGGAATCGACAAGCCAAACCAACCTGCGCGGTTGCTCCGGTTCTCCGCCACTGCAATGATTGTATGCCAAAACTGGCATAAAGCGGTCGCTGAGAACTGTAGCAGCTCTCGAAATGGCTCGTGATCGATCGCATGGAGATGCCGTCGGAAAATTGGTAGCCTCACGTGTTATATAGATGCCACCGCATGCCTGCGAAATCGGAACGAAATCCAGCGAATCGCCGTCTATTCCCTTCAGGCTTCATCGTGCAGGACGGGCGCGGTATTCTAGTGAGAACCGTATAGTCATGCTGCGAGCCTTGGCAATCGCGGGTTTTTTGCTCAG
>Ga0206991_10026_pt1 | contig 38606 bp, 39 predicted proteins | sample Alteio_BWMinCont_9_FD_153286 | JGI IMG/M metagenome (GOLD analysis project Ga0206991, IMG submission 153286) | Enriched cells from forest soil in Barre Woods Harvard Forest LTER site, Petersham, Massachusetts, United States -... | ecosystem: Environmental > Terrestrial > Soil > Temperate forest >...
CTGCTTGCGACGGTGACAACATTGCTCATCGTGCCGATTGTCTATAGCTATATGCGCAAGCTGCCGCCTGTCGATCACGACCGGCAAATCGAAGAAGAAGAGCGCGAGGGGCTGCCCGAATCTGAATTCCAGATGTATTGATTTGGCGATCTTGAAATAGTAATGACATCATCCACCATTAACGAACCCGATAATCCATTCGAGCGCCCAACTCCGGCTACTGAAGATGAACTGCGCGCCGAAATCGAGCGGCTGAAGCGGCAACTCGATCAGAAGAGCGGCCATGGAGAGCATTCGGCTCTGGAGCATCCGAAACGGCCCAAGCGCGGAACCATCGCGATGCTAGGTCTGCTCCTGGCTGCGGTCTTTGCAGTCGCCTTCTTTGCAGGCTATATCCCGCATCATCGGCGGGATCTGCAAGTCATCGCCGACTCCAGCGTGCTAAACGAAGCGCTGCCGGACGTGAGTGTGGTGGCGGCGAAGAGGGCCTCGGCAGTGGGCGATCTGGTGTTGCCGGGAAATATTCAGGCCGTCACCGAAGCCCCGATTCTGGCCCGCGCGAACGGTTATGTAAAGCGCCGTCTGGTGGACATTGGCGATCGCGTCACCGTCGGCCAGCTTCTAGCCGAAGTGGAGGCGCCCGATCTGGATCAGCAGGTGCGTCAGGCGCAAGCCGCCGTGGAGCAGGCTCAGGCGGATCTGGCACGCGCCGACGCGGCCCTGGAGCAGGGCAAAGCCAACGAATCCATCGCTCAGGTTACCGCTACCCGCTGGGACAATCTGGTGAAGCGCGGAGCAGTTTCTAAACAGGAGAACGATCAGTATCAGGCGCAGTACCAATCCCAGGCCGCCAACGTGAGAGCGCTGGAACGGGCCGTGGACGCCGCCAAAGGAAACATCGCCGCTATGCAGGCCAACGTCGGGCGGTTGACCGAAATGCAGGGATACCTCAGCGTGCGCGCGCCTTTTGCGGGTGTGATCACGGTGCGCAACGTCGATGTGGGCACGCTGATTAACACCGGCAACACCATGCTGTTTCGCATCGCGCAGACCAATCCGCTGCGCACCTACTTGAACGTCCCGCAATCCAGCGCTTCCGATATCCACGTGGGGCAGATGGCTTCGCTTGCGACGCCTGAGCTTCCGGAACGGAAATTCTCGGGCGCCGTGACGCGCACCGCCAACGCGCTCGATCCGTCCAGCCGGACGTTGTTGGTGAAGACCACCATTAGAATGCTATTGGCCGTGGCCACTCCGATGCACATGATGGCGCCCATCAGGGACGGAACATTCAGGGTAGTTTGCGTCACGAACAGCATCCACAGAATGCCGGCCAGCGCGCCGGGCAGAGCGGTCAGGATGATGAACGGATCCACCCAGGACTGAAAATTCACGGCCATCAACAGGTATACCAGAACGATAGCCGCCAGCAGGCCCAGGCCAAGCCGATAGAAAGAACTCTCCATGGTGGCGGCCTGTCCACGCAGAAAGATCTGCGTGGTATTCGGCACCTTGGTCCGCTGAATGATCCGCTCTACTTGGGAAGCCACTCCGCCGAGGTCCCGGCGATCGATGTTGGCATACACGTCAAAGACCGGCTGTACGTTGTAATGATTCGCGATCTCGGGGCCAGTGCTGTGTTCGACGGTGGCAAGGTTGGACAACAATTGGGTTTGATAAGGCAGCGCGCCAGGATTGGCGTATGCCGCCGAGCTTTGATTCGGCGCCACGCCCGTGGAGCCATCGCCCTGGTTGGCCACGCCCGCGAGCGAGCCAGGCGTGCTAAACGCCACGGCGCCCGGGATGGACACCGGCGTTCGCATCAGCTTATCGAGGGAATCCAGCTTGTATTGCGGCGTCTGGATCAGGACGTTATAGCTTACGCCGTTCTTCCAGTTGAGCCAGAAGCTGGGGGCCACCTGGCTGCTGCCGCTGAGGGAAATCAGCAAACTGCTGGCGACGTTGTTCTGCGTGAGACCGAGCTGTCCGGCCTTGATGCGATCCACATTAATGCGCAACTCGGGCGCGTCCACCACTTGATGCACATGCACGTCAGCCGCGCCCGGAATACGCGTGATTTCCTCGGACAAACGCTCGGCAATCGCGTAATTCGGTCCGGAGTCGCGTCCGGTGACCTGCACGTCGATGGGCGCGGGCAATCCCGAGTTCAGAATTTGATTGGTTATATTGGCCGCTTCGAAGAAGACGATTATATTGGGAAACTTCTCGTGCAGCCGTTTACGCAGGCGTTCGGTGGTGATCTCGGTGGGGGTGTGGTCCGAGGTCAGAGAAATGAGAATATCCCCGTCATTCTCACCGATCACCGCGTTGTCCCCAAAAGCCAGATTGAAGCCGCCGGGAGGCACGCCAATATTGTCGAGAATGGTGTTCAGTTCGCCGGGAGGGATCACGGTGCGGATTTCTCTTTCGATCTCCGCGAAGATCAGCTCCGTTTTCTCGAGGCGGGTTCCAGCCGGCGCTTGTGCGTGCAAGCGAATCTGCCCGGAATCGACGGTGGGGAAGAAATCCCTTCCGACCAGGAAAGCCAAACCCAAGGAGCCTAACGAAAAAATCAGGAACAGGGAGAGAACGGCGGCGCGATGGTCGAGAGCCCAGTCCAGCAAGCCGGTGTAGGCGGCGCGAAAACGCTCAAAGCGGCGATTGAACGCAAAATGGATGCGCCAGATCAACGGGTGGCCCTCGGCGGTTCCGCCCTCGCCATGTTCGCCGGATCGATACATATCGACTTCCGGCTTCAGCATGTAGTGCACCATGGTGGGTATCAGGGTGCGCGACAGCATGTAGGACGCCAGCATGGCGAAAACCACGGCTAGCGCGAGAGGCGTGAACAGAAACTTGGCGGCGCCCGTCAGAAGGAGCACCGGCGCGAACACAATACAGATGGAAAGGGTGGAAACAAACGCCGGGATCGCGATCTGTTGCGCCCCATCCAGCACCGCGCGCACCAGCGGCTTCTTCATCGCCAAATTGCGGTGTGTATTCTCAATCTCGACCGTAGCGTCATCCACCAGGATGCCGACCGCCAGCGCCAGACCGCCCAACGTCATAACGTTAATGGTGTGGCCCATCAGCTTCAGGACGATAAGCGAAGTCAGGATGGATAGTGGGATCGAGATACAAACGATCAGAGTGCTGCGCCAGCTTCCCAGGAACAGCAGGATCATCAGCCCGGTGAGCAAAGCGGCTATCGCGGCTTCGCGCACCACGCCATTAATGGATGCGCGCACGAATAGCGACTGATCGAAGAGTTGCCGCACTTTCAACGCGGGTGGCATGGCGGCTTCAATTCTGGGCAGCGCAGCCTTCACCTTATTGACGATGTCGAGCGTGGAAGCCTGGCCGTTACGCAGGATGGTCAGCAACGCTCCGCGCGTTCCATTGGTCCGTACGATGTTGGTCTGCACTGAGAATCCGTCGCGCACCGTGGCTACGTCTTTCAAGTAAACCGTGGCGCCATTCACCGTCTTGACGGGCAGGTTGTTCAGGTCGCTGAGGATCTCGGGACTGCTGTTAATGCGCACGGAGTACTCCGTGTCGCCCACCTTGATCGTACCGGCCGGCAGGATCAGGTTTTGCTGGCTGAACGCGTTGGAGACATCAATCGCCGATAACTGTTTGGCGTAGAGGGCATTGGGGTCCAGGTCCACCACCACCTGACGCTGCTTGCCGCCGTACGCGCCCGGGATCGCGGCGCCCTGAACCGTGGCCAGCGGAATCCGGATGAAGTTCGTCGCCAGGTCGTTGATTTCCTGCTCGGCCAAGGTTTTGCTTTCCAGACCCAACTGCAGAATGGGCACACTGGAGACGTCGTACTTGATTATGGTGGGCGGGAAGATGCCGGGCGGCATGGCGCGGGTGATTGAGTTGGAGATGGCGGTGATCTGGCTCATCGCCATCTCGATCTTTACATTGGGTTGAAAATAAATGTGGACCACCGACGCGCCGTAGTAGGACTGTGATTCTATGTGCTCGATGTCGTTGACGGTTGTGGTCATCGACCGCTCAAAGACCGATATAATGCGGCTCTCCATTTCCGAAGGTGACATGCCGGCGTAGTTCCACACCACGCTCACAACGGGGATGTCGATGTACGGAAAAATGTCGATCGGCATGGTGATGATCGCGGTTACGCCAAGCAGAAGAATGGCGACGGACATCACAACGAAGGTATAAGGGCGGCGTAGCGCTAATCGGACTATCCACATACACAGCTCAAGCTATATGGTATTAAAGGAGATGATTCCTTCGCCCCGCGGGTTAGTGGCCCTTTGGAGCTAGGGAGAAGCACCCCATTTAGAGGGCGTATCTAGCACATTCTGGGTTACTTAGTTGTCCACTTTTGCTGCGGATGCATAACGATCTGATATATTACAGCCGAAATGATGGTAACAGGAGTTTCCACATCGATGCGAGGTGTAATCACCCTATTGCTTATACTGACCTTCAGCGCCTGCTCTCACCGCGGCAGACGCGAGGACAGCGACCGGAACTCCGCGGCCTTCAAGGTGGGTGAAGCCGCTCACGAAATCGCAAAACACGCCGAGAAGACCGCCGCCGAAGCCGAACGCGAGCTCAAGGAGAGCGCTCGTAGAGCCAGTGAGGGCTGGAAAGAGAAAGAAAAGGAAGACCGGGAAAAGGCTCGCGAAGGCCGCTGAATTTATTTCCGCAATTCCGCTTGACAAAGCACGACCGGTCGTTCTATTATCTCGACATGGGATCTGCCGGCGCGACGCGAGAGCGCATCTTGGAGCAAGGCTTGGCGCTGATGAGCCAGGCCGGATTGAGCGGCGTGACGATCGGAGTGCTGGCCGATCAGGCGGGTATGTCGAAAAGCGGCCTGTTCGCGCATTTCAAATCCAAGGATGAGGTCCAGATTGGATTGCTGGATTACATGGCGCAGTTTGCCAACCAGCGCGTGGTGCTTCCGGCGATGAGCAGACCTGAGGGGCTGCCTCGATTGGAAGCTTTAGTCCGCAATTGGTTCGGCTGGGCGCAGCGGGCTGGTCTGCCGGGCGGTTGCCCTGTGGCAGCCGGTTTTTTCGAGTACGACGACATCGAGAGCCCGGTCCGCGACAAGATCCTCGCGATGGAAGGCGAATGGCGCGGGTTGCTGACGCAATTGGTCGAGCGCGCGGTGGAGCTGGGGCATTTGCGTAAGGACCTGGATGTGGAGCAATTCATCTGGGAGTTGAGTGGCATCTATTTGGGCCACCATGCGGCCCATCGGTTTCTGCGCGCGAAAGACGCGGACCAGCGGGCTAAGCACGCGGTTCAATCGCTCATCGAGCGGTCTCTGCCTGCGCCGGGGACTCGCAGGCGCGCAGTGCGCAGCGGTTAGCTCAATTTCGAATCATAGGTCTGGTTGCGAAGGCGCTCCTGGCATTGCCCGGAGTGCGTCAGGAAACGTGTGTTTCGAAGCCCGTAAGAAAGAAAGGATGAAATGGAAAACATAGGAACACCCCTCGAAGTAGGAATGCTGCTCTACCCTGGCTTCACCATGTTGGATTTGGTGGGACCGCTCACCGTTTTTGCACAGCACGCGAAGATTTACCTGCTTTGGAAAACGCTCGATCCGGTTTTCTCCGACACCGGAATCGCGATGGTTCCGACGGCCACGCTGGACCGCTGCCCGGCCAAACTGGACATACTTTTTGTGCCCGGCGGTTTCGGTACCGCGGACGCGATGAACGATGCCCAACTGATGGAGTTCTTGAAGCGTCAAGCGCCAGGCGCTCGCTATGTGACATCGGTCTGCTCTGGCTCGCTGATTCTGGGCGCAGCCGGCTTGCTCAACGGATACAAAGCCACCTCACATTGGGTAGCCCGGGATTTGCTGGCCTCATTCGGGGCAACGCCGACCAAGGGGAGAGTGGTGATGGATCGCAACAGAGCCACCGGGGGCGGCGTCACGGCGGGCATCGACTTTGGCTTGACTCTGCTCGCGGAACTGCGCGGTGTGGAAGAGGCGCAAATGATTCAATTAGCCATGGAGTACGATCCAGCACCGCCATTCGATGCCGGATCGCCCGAAAAGGCTGCCCCCGCGATCGTCGAGCGCGTCAAGACAATGATCGACCTGGCCACTCCAGCCGCACAAGTCGCAGGTGGCTAATCTATGCGCCTGACTCTTTTGCTTAGATACCCGGTCGCCGAAATCGTTGCGCCGATCGCCGTGGCGATGATCTTCATTGCCCTGATGTCACTGGTCCAGGAGCCCATGCGCCGGAAAATCATGGTCTTGATGATCGCGGGCGCTGGCGCTGCTTACATCAGCGGAGGAGGTAGGGGCGGATGGGAGTTCGCCTTCACCGCCGTCCTGAGTATTTGCGCGTATCTTGGCTTCAGGTGGTACGCTTTCATCGGCGTCGGATGGCTGCTGCACACGAGTTGGGATGTGCTCCATCACGTTTCCGGCCATCCGATCATCCCGTTTCTGCCAACCTCGTCGTTTGGCTGCGCGGTTTGCGATCCGGTGATCGCTCTATGGTGTTTTGCCGGCGCGCCCGCGCTCATTACCCGATCACTTTTCGAGCGAAGCCCAGTCCTTGCCATCGAACCGGATCAGAAATAGCTGCTTAATCGGTTGATAATCGGCCGGGCTGGTCGTGATTCTTATCCCGGGACGAAGCATGCCGAGCTCCAGATCCAGGCCGGCGGCCTGTTTCATGACGTTCGCTCGGGTCAAATCGTCGCCGCATTTCTTCAGCACTTCCACCAGAGTTTGGGCCACTTGATAGCCATAAACATTATTGGCATCGCGAATATTCGCGTCCGGGTTGTATTTTTTCATCCATTCCAGGAACGCGCGTACGGCTGGGTCGTTTTTCGATTGCGGCCGGAGCCAGCCCTTGGAACGCGCATTGCAGATAATTCCCGCCGACTTCTCCAGGCCGGCGGGCTCCAGGAAAGCGGCGATAGAGAGCGATGCATTGGGGATGAACTGCAGTGGATGCCAACCGATATCGTAGGCCACGCGAATGGCACGTGTAGCAAGTCTTCCCACTGCCAGGTTCATGAAGACGTCGGCGCCGGAGTTCTTGAGCGCCGCGATCTGCGGATCGAGCGCTTCCGGGTTGGAATACTCGAAGGAAACCTCCTTGACGATCGCCGCTGACGCTTTGCCGCCGAGGCCGTCACGTATCCCAAGGAGCCACTCCTGGCCGGCGTCATCCTGCGAGTAGAGTACGGCGATCTTGGCGCCTGGCTTGTTCTCGAGCACGTACTTCGCATAGGCCAGCCCTTCGGTCCGCTTGCTGGCTTGAAACCCCATAGTCCATGGGTAATTCGCCGGATCGTTAAAAGCGGATTCGGTGGCCGCGACGAAAAGCTGCGGCACTTTCTTCTCGTTCATGTACCCGCGAATGGCCAGATTAGCGGGCGTGCCCCAGTTACCGACGGTCAGCAAAACCTGATCCTGTTCCACGAGCTGGTGCGCCAAGCCGATCGCCTTTTCCGTATCGGAGGCAGAATCCACACTGATGAAGTGGATCTTGCGCCCGTTCACTCCGCCCCGATCGTTGATCATCTGAAAGTAGGCGGCCTCGGCGCGCCCGGTTGATCCATATTCGGAGAACGCGCCGGTATACGGCATAATGTTCCCGACTTTGATTTCCGTATCGGTTACGCCTGGGTCGTACTTCTTTTGGGACAGGGCCAGCGGCGTGGTTAGGGCGAGGACCAGGAGTGTTGCGGCAGGAAGCAAAAGAATCCGGGTGCCCATCCCATGGATTATAATCCGCTGCTGTTGAAGATGTGGCGATCTACAAATGGATAATGCCGCGTTGGATCGCCGCGGTTGCCGCCTGCGTCCGATCATCCACGCTCAATTTGCTCAAGATGCTCTTCACGTGGTTCTTGACGGTGTGCTCGGCGATGCCCAGAGCGTACGCGATTTGCTTATTGCCGTAGCCCTTCACGATCAGCGCCAGCACTTCCGCTTCCCGGGCGCTCAAACCGGCCGGCAAGGCGCTGGCTTCCAGAGCAGCCGCGACACCGGGCGGCAGATAATTTCCGCCGGAATGCACCGCGTGAATGGCGCGAATCAGCTCGTCGTGCAGCACATCTTTCGTTAGATACGCCCGAGCGCCCGCCTGCAAGGCACGCCGAACGTCTTCGTCGCCACCGTAGGTGCTGAGCGCGATAATGTGCGCCTCCGGGAATTCAGCGCGGATCGCTTGCGTGGCCTCTACGCCATTCATCTCGGGCATGCGAACGTCCATCAGGCTCACATCGGGGCGATGCTTGCGGAACAATTCCACGGCTTGCAGCCCGTTGGCGGCTTCGGCCACCACTTTCATATCGGGTTGAGCGTTGATGATGGTCTTCACGCCCACGCGTGCGATCAGATGATCCTCCGCGATGAGGATGCGAATCGGGTGGTCGGTGGTCATCGGCTCAAGAAATCGGCACGGTCACTGCCACTTCCGTGCCCTGGCCGGGTTCGCTGTGTAACCGAAGCTCGCCTCCCAGCCGTTCGGCGCGTTCGCGCATGCCCAACAGGCCGAAGTGACCGCCCACTTCGGAGAAGGCTTCATCCTGCTCGAAGCCCCGACCATTGTCGGCCACCCGCAAACTCAATTTTCGGTTAGCCATTTCGAGATGGATGTTCACCTGGCTGGCGCGCGAATGCTTCACGGCATTGGTGACGGCCTCTTGTGCGATCCGCAGCAGGTGTTGTTCGGTCTCTTCCGGCAACGGGCGGCTTTCGCCTTCGACATCCACGCGGATCTGCACTGGAGAGCCCGCCGTCCACTGGTAGGCCGCTTCGGAGAGCGCGGCGGGTAGATCGTGACCTTCCAGTGCCGACGCGCGCAGATCCATGACCGAACGGCGGGCTTCCGTCAAACTGTGCCGCACCATCTTGCGCGCCAGATCCAAATGCTTGCGCGCCAGGTCCACGTGGCCGTTGAGGGTGAGCGCCACGGCATCCAGTTGCGACGAAATTCCCACGAAGCCCTGCGCCAGCGTATCGTGAATTTCCCGCGCCAGCCGGCCGCGCTCTTCCAGCACCAGCGAAAATCGCTGGCGAATTTGACGCAGCCGCAAGTTGTACAGGCCCCAAATGCCCGCAGCGGCCAGAGCGATGCAAAAATACCGGAACCAGGCCGTCTCATAAAAATGCGGCAGCAGCTCGAAGGCAAACGAGGTTTCGCTGGACGGTCCGTTGGGAACGGAGGCGCGAACGGTGAACCGATACCGGCCGTGCGGCAGGCTATTGTAATTGGTCACGCGCCGTGCGCCTGGACTGATCCACTCGCCATCCAGACCCTCCAGCCGATATGAGTAACCCACGCGCTCGGGAGCGCTGAGATAGATGCCGGTGTATCGAAACTGCATGCGTCCACTGCCGGGCGCGAGTTTGACGCCGTCCACAACCGGCATCTCGCGTCCGTCCACGGCCACGTCGAGTAAATGAACCACCGGCGCCGGTGCGGCGGCAGGCCGATCGTTGGGATCGAGCATCGCCAAACCGCGGCTGGTGGGAAACCACAGGCGTCCATCGCTGCTGCGTGTGCCGCCGCTACTGGTTGGATATCCGGGAGCGCACTGCGCGCTTCGCAGTCCATCCGCTACACCGTAGTTTACGGGTTCCAATTTTCGGATCTTGCCATTAATCAGATCCCAAATGTCTTGTTTTCGGACACGGCAGATCCCACGCGTGGTGCTCAGCCACAACCACCCGTGGCCATCGTCGTCGATGTGGGAGACGTTGTCGCTCAACAGGCCATCGCGCGCCGTGACGTGGAAAAACCGGCTGTCGCGCAAGGCGTCCAGCCCGCCGCCGAAGGTGCCGATCCACAGCGTGCCGTCGGTGCCTTCCACCAGCGATCGAATCTGATTGCTCGAAAGGCCATCGGCGACGGTATAAAGGCGGAGCTGTCCGTTGTGCAGTCGCCACAGGCCGTCGTCGTAGGTCCCGGCCCACAGGCTACCATCGCGCGTTTCGCACAACACCACGGCGTCATTGCTGAGTTGCGATCCGCCCGGGATCACGGTACGCGACCGGTTGCCGTCCAGTTCGGCCACACCGGCCGGAGAAGCCACCCACAGTTTGCCGCTGCGGTCCTCGAGATAATCGAAAGCCACCCGGCGGTTGAGCGGATCTCTCATAACCGGGTTCACGAAATAGCCGTCGTGCAAGCGGCTGGGCCCGCCCCGCGCCGCGATCAGCAGATCGCCGTCCCGGTTCTCGCGGATGGAAAAAATCTCGTTGCTCGGCAGGCCGTCCTTCTGGGTATACACTCGCGCCGGCTTTCCGTCCACCAGTTGCACCAGGCCGCGGTCGTGAAAACCGACCCAAAGTCTTCCCCGGTGGTCCTGATAAACCGTGGTTGGCTCATCGCTGGGCAGTCCTTCGGAAGCCCCGTACATGCTGAACAGATCGTTCCGCAGCCGGTTCAGGCCGCTGTTCATTCCCAGCCAGAGATTGCCCTCGGTATCTTCGTAGATACAACGCACCCAGTCGCCCTCATGCGAGCTGGCGACAGGACTGGTGACAAAACGCCCATTTTCCAGCCGAGCTAGTCCGTCATCGGTCCCGGCCCACAGATTGCCGTCGCGATCTTCCCAAACAGAGCGTACATAGTTGCCCGGCAGGCCGTACTGCGCGGTGTAATGCCGCAGATCGCCCTGGGGACTCCGCGATATCAGGCCGAAACTTCCACCCACCCAGAGATTCCCATGACGGTCCTCCAGCAGCGAGACCACAATATCGCCCACCGGCCCAAGCACGGAGACGAAGTGATTACCCTGGTGCCGGACCACTCCGCCGAAACCAGCCACGTAGATACTTCCGTCGCGCCCGCAATAGACCGTGCGCAGCGCCTGGATGGGCAGCCCCTGGCGCGGGCTGTAATTAGTGAACTTTCCGTCCTGGAGGCGGTTGACGTAGACGCCGGCTACCACCCAGATGGCGCCAGATGGATCTTCCGTGATGGAGCTGACGGACGTGTAGTCCAAGCCATCCTTCTTCGTGAAGGTGGTGAATTTTCCGTTGCGATAACGCGTGAGTCCACCCAGCGTTCCTATCCAAAGGCTTCCGTCTTTGGCCGACCACAGCGCCCCGACGCTGTTGCTCGGGAGCGCGCCATTCTCTTTGTTGAAGACCACGAAGTCGTAGCCGTCGAATCGGGCGAGCCCTTCGTCGGTGCCGAGCCACAAGTAACCGTCCTTGGTTTGAGTGATCGCTCGGACGGTGTCCTGGGGCAGCCCGTGTTCCTGAGTCCAGACGGTTCGGGTGTATTGGGTGATGGTCCGGCTCGGGTTCAAGGCGGACGCCGGCTGCATCAGCGCGCTCAGCGCCGCGATAGCTAATATGGCCTTCGGCAACACTTTGAGTGTAAATCATTTGGGTGGAAATCATTGGTTGGCGCGGTGCGGCCCTGGTAGGCTGAAGTGTGCATGTTCGAGGCCTTTCGATCCTACTGGCGTTAGCGGGACTGTGCGTGAACGCGGGCGCCCAGTGGCTCAATTACCCCGCGCCAGGGACTCCCCGCACGCGCGATGGCAAACCAAACCTCACCGCTCCGGCTCCTCGCGCGGCCAACGGCAAACCGGATTTGTCGGGTGTTTGGCAGGTAGAGCCCACGCCCGCAGACGAATTGAAGCGGCTATTCGGCGATTTAAGTGTCGAGAACGTGTTAGGAGATACCTCGGCTGCCTACTCAAAATATCTCGTCAATATTCTCGTCGACTTCAAGCCCAACGATGCGCCGCTTCGGCCCGAGTTCGCTGACGTAGTCCGTCAACGCGCGAAAGAGGTGTATCCGTTGACTCGGTGCCTACCGCTGGGAACGCCGGGTGACCTCGTGCTCCCGGGTCCTTTTAAGATGATTCAAACGCCGGGGCTAATGCTGGTGCGCAACGAGTACGAAAATACCTTTCGCCAGATCTACGCGGACGGCCGTAAGGTTCCCGCTGATCCCGAACCATTGTGGCTGGGATATTCCGTGGGCAAGTGGGAAGGCGATACGCTTGTGGTCGACAGCGTAGGATTCAACGACAAGGGCTGGTTGGATGGTATGGGTCACCCGCGCAGCGAAGCCCTCCACGTGGTGGAACGGTTTCACCGCCGCGATTTCGGCCACCTGGATGTCGAGGCCACGATCGATGATCCCAAGGTGTACACCAGAGCATTTTCCATCAAATTCACTGAGCTTCTTCTTCCTGACAGCGACGTTACAGAATACTTCTGCGATGAAAACGAAAAAGACCAGCCTCACATTGGGGGCAAGTAACACGAATACCAATGTTTCGACCCTGCATTCTGATCTTGTTCCTACTGCTGGCCGGTTGCGCCCATACCGATCGCAGGTCGCTTGAGGACCCGTCGGGACACGAGGATCTTTCTCGCTTCAGCATTCAATCGGTGCGCGGCGTCCGCGATGGCGATCGCTTGAACGCGCAAGTTTTGATCAGCGATAGTTCGTCGATTCTGACGCTCGATCTGCATTTCGCGATTGGCTCGCCAACCACTTTGCAGTCAGGTACGTGGCAGTGGTCGCGGCCCGATCAAAGTGTTTCGTTGCTCTCGGGAACTGTGTCCGCGCGATCGGTGACGTTTCTGGGCGGACAGGACGGACCTCCCAGCATTGGCGGCACGTTCGATTTGACTGGCGCGGACGGCTCGATGTATCGCGTCACGCTCCCGCTCACCGCGCTGCCGCGCGCAATAAAGCAGCGAGATCCCGAGACTCGCTAGGGTTCAAGTCAGTGATCAGCCACCACTCGAAACCGGCTCCGGTCCAATGCAGGACTTTGTAGCCCTGTTGCGCGGATTTGTCGAAGCCCGTATCGCCCGATCCGGGTGACGGCCACACATAGACGTTGATCACGTGTTTGCCGCGTTGATAGATCAAAGCCGCCACTTGGCGGCCGCCTATGGAATCCACTCGTCCGCCCGCCAGTGGAAAACCTTGCGAGGCAAAATCCGTTACCGGAGGTGAAAAGCTGAGCCTGCCGTCGAACCACGGCTTCACGGTGTGCTGGTCGGTGGATTGGACATCCGTCAAGTGTCCAGGCAGGAGCGACCGCAAGTGGCTGTCGAGAATTTCCTGGGAGACATGATTCTCCCGAGGCTGGAGACGGCCAACAAAGAAGCCGGCGATCAATAGGCTCGCAGCCAGCGCGACCAGGGCGTAGATCCTGCGTGGATTCGCCGCCGGCCGCGGAAACTTCAGAGGCGCCGCTGGATTGTAGTACAGGGAACTGCCCTGAATCGCCGACCGCAGCGTCCGATGGTTTTCGACCAGGCGCGCGCACTCGCCGCAATTCGCGATATGTTTTTCGAGCTCAATGCTGTGGACCAGGTCGAGCTCGCCATCCACGTACGCGTCCAAGAATATGCGAGCTTCTTCGCAGCTCATGCGACACCTCCTCGGCTGATGCGGCCGGCCAGCGCTTTCTCCAGCCTGTGCCGCGCGCGTGCCAGACGCGACATCACGGTTCCGATGGGCGCACCGGTGATGGCGCCGATTTCCTTGTAAGACAGCCCTTCCAGTTCGCGCAGAAGGATGGCTTCGCGGAATTCCTCAGGCAGTTCTTGGATAGCGTTTTGCAGCAACTGCCGGTCGATTTCAGCCAGATGCAGCGCTTCTGGATTGGGCCTGGTGTCCTGGACCTCGAGCATTTCGTCCTCTGGAGCGCGGGGCCGCTGCCGATTCTGTTGTAGCCACGTGTGACAAGCGTTCCGGACGATAGCCAGAATCCATGGACGTCCATCGGCTCCATGAAATCCATCGAAGAATCGAAACGCGCGCAGGTATGCCTCCTGGACAACATCTTCGGCGTCATGATCGTTGCCGGTGAGCCAGCGCGCTAAATTGTATACGGCCGCCAGGTGCGGCACCACAGCCCGTTCGAAACGCGCTCGTTTGTTTGGTTCTTGCACGGACGTCCATTTCTAGATGACTGCCGGATCGGCGATTTTATTAGCGCCGGAATAACCAGTGGAATTACCAGTCTGGACTACCGAGGAGAGAATACCATGTCAATACTAGAACGGCTCAACGAAGAAGGCCTCAACCGCCGCGGATTTCTGAACTGCATGCGGTGGGCAGGGGACGGGACTATTGTGGACCGTCACAGCCGGAGTGCCAGCTTCCCGCGGGCTCGGCCAGAGTCTGCTTAGCAAAGGTAAGCAGCAAACTGCGGCGGGCGCATTCAGTTTTATTCAGATCAGCGATAGCCACATCGGATTCAGCAAAGATGCGAACCCGGACGTGGCCGCGACGCTTCAGGAAGCCATCGGGAAGATCAACGCCCGCGCCGGAGCAGCCGGAATTTCTCATTCACACGGGGGACATCACGCATTTCGCGAAGCCAGCGGAGTTCGACGCAGCCAGTGAAATCCTGAAGAGCGCGAAATCGAAAGACGTGTTTTATGTTCCTGGCGAGCACGATGTCCTGAGCGATCAAGGTAGGCAATATCTGGACCGCTACGCGAGCGGGCGCGCTCGGGGTTGGTACAGTTTCGATCATAAAGGCGTTCACTTCATCGGCTTGGTGAACGTAATGGGAATGAAAGAAGGCTGGGGCACGCTGGGGACGAACAATTGAGCTGGCTGGAGCAGGATCTGGCGGGCAGATCCGCGAGTACGCCGATCGTTGTTTTCGCCGACATTCCTCTGTGGGCCATCTATCCGCATGTCGACGGCCTTTCCGCAACCCAAGCCCGGCGCGGCGGCCTCCCCTGGCCCGCTGAAAGTGCCTGAGGATCAATTGCGGTCGCTGCTCGGGCTCACCAGCGTGAGATACGTGCAAGGTGAAAGCGCTCTGGCCGTCGTCGATTCGCCGCTGGCTTCGTAACGCAGCTCAGGCTTGTTCCACCTGCAGCTTTAAACCGGCCACGCCTCGAACGCGAACGTGAGCTCCGGCTGGAATGGTGGAGGGCGCTATGGCGTCCCAATATTCGCCCCGGACCAGCACTTGCCCCTCTGGTTCCAGCGCCGTCTGCGCGACACCGAGCTCCCCAACCATTCCCTCTGCGCCCGTGAGCACCTTGTTGTGCCGCGCCTTGATCACCATAGAGACCAGGAACATCGTGATCGCCGCAAAGGGGATCGCCACCGCCAGCGCGGTGGAAAGATGAATGCGCATATCCGGCGGCCCATTGATCAATAACAGGGCGCCCAGCACCATCGAAATTGTTCCGCCGACACCCAACATGCCGTGCGAAGGGATTTTGGCCTCCAGCACAAAGAGCGCGATCGAAAGCGCCAATAATCCCACGCCGGCCCAATTAATCGGCAAGATAGAGAGCGATGAAAGCCCCAGCAACGCCAGAATTGCGCCCGCAATTCCTGGAAAAATTAAGCCGGGCGAGGTGAATTCGACATAAATTCCAAGAACGCCCAAAACCATCAGGATAAATCCGATGTTTGGATCCGCGATGGCGCCGATCACTTGCTCGCGCAGCGTTCGCTTGGTTTCCGTTATGCCGGCTCCCGCGAGACGCAGCGTTACCTTGCGCCCGTCCCAGCGCGTGATCTCGCGGCCATCCAATGCCTGAAAGAGCTGTTGTTCGCTGTTCGCGATCAATTCGATCAGTTTTTGATCGAGCGCTTCTTTCTCGGTGAACGATTTCGCCTGCCGGATGGTCTGCTCGCCCACCTCGCTGTTGCGCCCCCGCCGCGACATCATGCTGCGCAGCATCGCCGCCGCATCGTTTTCCACCTTGCTGCGCATCACCTGATCCATTTGGCCGACCATCATGACTGGTGAAGATGCGCCGGTGTTCGTTCCTGGCGCCATGGCGGCCACATCGCCCGCTTCCAACACGAAAAATCCAGCCGACGCGCCGCGCGCACCGCTGGGAGTAACGTACGTAACTACGGGAACTGGCGATGCATCCAGTTTTTGAATGATCTGCCGCGTGGCATCCAACAGGCCGCCCGGCGTGTTGATCCGCACCAGAAGCATCGCAGCATTTTCGGACTGCGCCTGCTCAAGGGCGTGGCCGACGATTTCGACCGTGATGGGATGGATCTCGCCTTCAATGGATACGGCGACGACACGCGGCGGCCCCTGTCCGAGAAGCGCGGTTGCGGCGAAGAGAAAAGCGAATGTGCAGAATATCCGCAAGCACATTTACTATAGCTCTCCCTGAGCGAGACTCAGTAGGGCCGGCTTGACATATTCCTATATAGGAATATAATTCGATTGTGCCCCGCGCTGCGACGACATCCGATGCTTTCAACGCGGTGGCCGAGCCACGGCGGAGAGATATCCTGAACTATCTCGCGCTGAAGGAGCGGCCCGTAGGAGACATCGTCAAGTGGCTGGGGCTGGAGCAGCCTTCGGTCTCAAAGCACTTGCGGGTCCTCAAAGACGTTGGATTGGTTCATATGCGGCGCGATGGACGAAGGATCCTTTATCGAACCAATGCCGAGGGCATCCGGCCACTGCACGAGTGGACCAGCGCTTTTGAACGCTACTGGGCACATCAACTAAATCGCATCAAGGAACGAGCTGAGAACAACGCTAAGGAGGAATCATGAACGCAACAGTTCACTCTGTTGAGGATTTGACGCTGAACGTTACGCAGGAAATTCACGTCCGCGCATCGCTGGACGCGACATTCGCCGCGATACTCGAAGAGATTGGGCCGCACAATCGAATGGCCGATGGCAAGCCCATGCCGATGAAGATTGAGCCGTGGCCGGGAGGAAGGTGGTACCGCGACTTGGGCAACAACGACGGCCATCTGTGGGGCCACGTGCAATCCATCAAGCGGCCGGCGCTGCTTGAAATTACCGGGCCGTTGTTCATGTCCTATCCGGCCGTCTCGAACGTTCAGTACCGCCTGAGCGAAGCGGACGGAGGAACGCTGATCAAGTTCCAGCACGTGGCGCTGGGGCTGATTCAGGATGGCCACCGGAAAAATGTGTCTACGGGTTGGAGCAGCCTGCAAGAGCGCATCCGCACCAGGGCCGAGGGAGGTCGATCATGACAGACCATCAGGTAGTGTCCGAGGCCGAGTGGCTGGCGGCGCGCAAGGATCTGCTGGCCAAGGAGAAGGAATTCACGCGCCAGCGGGACGCGATCAGCGCGGAGCGTCGCAAGATGCCGTGGGTGAAAGTGGAGAAAAATTATGTCTTCGATACCGCGGGCGGGAAGAAGACACTGGCCGACCTGTTTGGCGGCAAGAGCCAGTTGATTGTGTATCACTTCATGTTCGGTCCGGGATGGGAGGAAGGTTGCCCGAGCTGTTCGTACCTGGGCGATCATTTTGACGGCAGCCTGGTACACCTGGCGCATCGCGACGTGACGCTGACCGTGATATCGCGCGCACCCTTGCCTCAGCTTGAAGCATTCCAGAAGCGAATGGGATGGCGCTTTTCGTGGGTATCGTCCTACGGCACCGACTTCAATCGCGACTTTCACGTATCGTTTACGAAGGACGAAAGAACCGGCGGCAAGGTCTACTACAACTACGCGGAGACCGAGTTTCCGAGCGAGGAAGGGCCGGGCCTGAGTGTGTTTTACAAGGACAAGGACGCGAGCGTCTTCCACACTTATTCCACGTACGGACGCGGGCTGGACATTTTACTGGGCGCGTACAACTTCCTGGACCTGACGCCCAAGGGCCGGGACGAAGACAGTTTGAAGTTTACGATGGCATGGGTTCGCCACCACGATAAATACGTGGACGATGAGCTGGTGGACCTGGCGACGACTTACACGCAGCCGAAGAGTATTTCCGTCAGTCAAGGAGATAAATAATGATCAAGATGCTGGAACCGATGAACGGTGAAATCGAGCAGGAGGCGGCCACTACCCGGCGAGTGCTGGAGCGCGTACCCGCGGACAAATTAACCTGGAAACCGCATCCGAGATCGATGTCGATCGGTCAACTGGCTATGCACATTGCGACTATTCCGGGAGGCATCTCAAAGTTGGCGCAGGTGGATGATTTCGAAATCAACCCGGCAAATTTCAATCCGCCCGTTCCTAAGAATCCGCAAGAGATTCTCAGCGCGCTCGACGAGAGCGTCAAAGCCGCGCAAGAGTATTTGGGCGGATTGAGCGAGCCGGCTGTCGTAGGCAACTGGCGCGCCACCCTGAACGGGAAGCAAGTGATGGCCATGCCGCGCGCGGCGATGCTCCGATCCCTCATGCTGAACCACTGGTATCATCACCGGGGGCAATTGTCGGTGTACCTGCGACTGCTGGAAGTTCCCGTTCCGACCATCTACGGCCCTAGCGCGGATGAAAATCCGTTTGGATAGGCCGGCGCTAGGGGCGCTCCTGGTTCTAGCCGCACTGCGGCTTCTGCTTCACACGCTTACCAACGGCCAGTACGGCTTTCATCGGGACGAGCTGGCGACGCTCGACGACGCGCGGCATCTCGCCTGGGGATACGTCGCCTATCCGCCTCTCACGCCCTTCGTGGCGCGCGTTGCAATGGCCCTGTTGGGGACGGCGCCGGCCGCGGTCCGATTCTTCACTGCGCTCGCGCAATGCGTCGCCATGGTGCTGGCTGGGTTGATGGCGCGTGAGCTCGGCGGCGGGCGCAGAGCCCAGATCGTGGCGGCGCTGGCTGTCGCGGTCTCACCGGTGTCCATGTCGGCGGGACATCTGTTTCAGTACGTCTCGTTCGATTTTCTTTGGTCGGTGCTCACGACGTACCTCGTGATCCGGCTGTTGAAGGAGGGAGATGGGCGGTGGTGGATCCCGATTGGCGCGGCCATCGGGCTGGGCCTGATGACCCGCTACACCATCGCCTGGCTGGTGGTGGGCTTGGCGGTGGGATTTCTTTCGACACCCGCGCGAAAGCTGCTCATGAGCCGTTGGTTGACCGCTGGCGTGGCCGTGGCGCTGGCGATTGTTCTGCCGAACCTGATCTGGCAGGCGCAGCACGGGTTTATCTCGCTCGATTTTCTACGCTCCATTCATGCGCGCGACATCCGGATCGGACGAACCGATGGATTCTTGTGGAAGCAGTTTCTGGTCCCGGCGAATATTTTCACCGTTCCACTGTGGATGGCCGGGCTGTTTTTCTACTTTCGAAAACCTGCGGGCGAACGTTATCGCCCGCTGGGATGGACCTTTGTGGCAGCGATGATCCTGTTCACGGTGGCTCAGGCTCGCGATTACTACAGTGCGCCTCTCTATCCGATGTTGCTGGCCGCCGGAGCCGTGATGTTGGACCAGTGGCCGCGCTGGGCCAGAGGACTGAACTGGGCGGGGCTGGCGGTTGCGTTCGGCATGGGAGTCGCCTTCCTCCTTCCCGTGGCGCCAGTCAGTTCGCGCTGGTTCGAAGTGGCCATTCGGGTGGACGGTGATCTGCGTGAGGAGATCGGCTGGCCGGAGTTTGTGGATACCATCGCCGAGATCCGTGACTCGCTGCCCCCAGAGGAGCGTGCAACCGTTGGCATATTCACCGGGAATTACGGCGAAGCGGGCGCGATCGACCTTTATGGGCCGACCCGCGGCCTCCCTCAAGCGTTGAGCCGCACCAACTCTTACTGGCTGCGCGGCTACGGCGACTCGCCACCCCAAACGCTAATCGTGGTGGGCCTCTCTCGAGAGTTTGTAGAGACCAACTTCAGCACCTGCGAATGGAAGGGAAAGGTCTCCAACCGTTTCGGAGTGGTCAACGAAGAGCTTCACAAAGACTTGTGGGTCTGCCGGGGAGTTCGAGAAGGTTGGCCTGCGCTCTGGCGAAAGGTCAAGTCCTGGCAATAGGGGCAACCATCTGAGGTTCGCGGACCAACACAACCGCGGGGTGTTCCTTGTAGGTGGTACGTTGTACCTCCCGGTAACCGCACTTTTCGGCGACACGAAGGGATGGGAGATTCTCGGGGTGAACGATGCAAGTTGTCCGGGACGGTCCGAAATGCCGCTCACCCCAGACTACGGCGGCGCGAACTGCCTCTGTGGCGTAGCCCTTGCCGTGCGACTGCGAGACGAGCACCCAGCCGATTTCCGGGATGTCCAGCCGGGGCTGAATGTCGCGTTTGAAATCGGCGAAACCGATCTCGCCCACAAAGTTGCCGGTGGCTTTCTCCTCCACCACCCAATAGCCGAAGCCGAGCAAGGTCCAATGACCAAAGTAACGCAGGAACAGGGTCCAAGACTCCTCTTCGCTAAAACAGTGGCCGAAGTACCTGGTGACGATGGGGTCGGCCCACATCGCGGAGGAAGGAACGAAGTCTTCCAGGCGATGGCCCCGCAACAGCAGGCGCTCGGTTTCGACAACGGGTACCATGCGGACATTTTACGTTGAGCAGGCGCCAACAGGGTTGAGCACAGCGGGCAACGATTGAATTATCGGCCCCGTGTCTGATACCATGGCTGGCCATGGCACTCAACAAACTGAGAGTTCTGGGTATCGCGCTAGTTTCTTTCGCCGCTGGATCGCTGTTCACGGCCCGCTTGGCGCACATGAACCAAGTGCAGGCCGATAGCAACCGCGTTTTCGAACTTCGCGTGTATCATACGGTGCCCGGCAAGGCGACGGCGTTACAGTCCGAATTTCGGGAGAAGGTGAGCAAGTGGTTCGCGAAGCATGATTTACAGGCCGTAGGATATTGGGCGCCCACAGACGCACCCGTTGCCGACAACACCTTCATCTATATCCTGGCCCATCCCAGCCGGGATGAAGCGAAGAAGCATTGGGCGGCTTTTCAGGCCGACCCCGATTTCCAGGCGATGATCAAGTCCCAGCAGGGCGACGCGAAGCTGGTAGAGAAGGTGGACTCCACCTACATGGATCCGGTCGATTTCTCGCCGATGAAGTAAAACCTCGCCGGCGGCGGATAGGCTATCATCAAGGCATGCATACAGCAGTCCGTGTCCTTCTGCTGTTGTCCGTCCTTGGGTTCTTGCTGGCGCAGGACAAGGTCTTCATCTGCCCCATGGATCCGGATGTTCGCTCCAACCAGCCCGGCAATTGCAGACGCTGCGGTATGAAGCTGCGCGAGGGCATCCCGGAACCGGTGGAATTCCACTTGGACCTGACAGTAACACCGCGCGCGGTGAAGCCCAACCAGGCCGAGCAGCTCAAGTTCAGCGTGCACGATCCCTGGAAGGACCGCGCCGTAAAGGATTTCCAGATCGTCCATGAAAAGCTGTTCCACATGTTTGTGGTGAGCCAGGACATGCAGTTTTTCGTGCACGACCATCCGGTGATCCAGCCGGATGGCGATTTTCTTTTCACACTCGCGTTTCCCAAGCCGGGCATGTATCGCGTGCTGGGCGATTTTTATCCGGATGGCGCCACGCCGCAATTGATCGCGAAGACCGTGATTGTTCAGGGAACGCCCCCGCCGCCGGCCGTGCTTCCACGCGATTATTCGACCAAGCAAGCCGAGAACCTGCAGGTGGAAATGACCACCGATCCGCCGCAGCCGATCGCGGCGCAAAAGACGCAGATTTATTTTCGGCTATCGCCCGCCGACGGCATTGAGAAATATATCGGCGCGTGGGCGCACATGCTGGCAGCCAGCGACGATTTGATCGATATGATCCACACGCATCCGTTCATCGCCGATGGCGGCCCCCAAATCCAGTTCAGCCTGGATTTCCCGCGCGCCCGGACTTATCGGGTGTGGGTGCAGTTCCAACGCAAGGGCGTGGTAAACACCGCGCACTTCGATATTCCGGTTAAGGAGTTAGAGTAGCGTTGGTGCTGGCGGGAACCGCGGGCAGCAGCAACACCGTGGATCCCGGCGGAACGCCGTGAATCTTGGCGCCGGCCGGTAACTCGATCGGGTTCCGATAGAGGAACGGATGAGCGAACTTCGCGCTGTAATGTTCGAACCACAATAACGGCTCAATGCTGCCATCGGGCATTTCAGCGGTAATTTGAAAAGCCGAGTCTTCGGGAACGTTCTTGGGCAGAATGCCGTCGAGAGAAAAATCCTTGCGCAATTGGAACTCGCCGCTGACCGCGACCACGCCGTGCGAAGGAACCTGCTGCGCGGGCTGGTCGAATTTTGGATCGGGCGCGAGATCCTTGGCTTCGCCTTCCGGCACGCCGCCGCCCACCCAACTGGTGATCAGCTCGAGTTGCTCGGGGGTGAGCGCCTGGTCGTCACGGAAATCGCCGAATCCTTTTACCGCGCCCCAGGGCGGCATGCGCCGCTCGAGCACTTCTTCTTTGATGGCCACGGCCCAGGGACGCGCCGCTTCGTAGGTCATCAGGGAGAACGCCTGGCCGCCGTCATGATGGCAGGAAGCACAGCGGGTATAGATGATTCGGGAGATCTCACGATCCCAGGTGATGGCTGTCGTGATGATGTCGTGAGCGGGCGCAGTGGCAGCGGTAAGAAGAACCAGCCCCGTGATCAGGCTCCAACGCTGGGCCATAGACGTATGATACAACGCCAGTATGTGGATGACGCGACGTTACTGCTTGCTGGCGCTGGCCGCGGCGAGTTTCCTACTAGGCCAGGGCCAGGGGGAACATCCGGTCACTGGCCGGCAGATCGCGGGCGTGATGGGCGTGCAGGGCGCGGACTGGCTGAACCGTCCCGAGCGCGAGAAGGAAGAAAATCCCGAAGGCGCACTGGATGCCCTGGGGATTCGACCGGGGATGGTGGTGGCCGACGTGGGCGCGGGCACGGGGTACATGTCGCTGCGTATGGCGAAGCGAGTGGGCCCGTCCGGCAAGGTCTATGCGAACGATCTTCAACCGGAGATGCTGCGGCGGCTGCGCGAGAATGCGGTAAAGGCCGGGCTGGCGAACATCGAGACCGTGCAGGGAGAAGAGGCCGACCCAAAGCTTCCACCTGGCCGCATGGATCTGGTGCTGCTGGTCGACGTGTACCACGAGTTTTCGAAGCCGCGCGAGATGATCGACAAAATCCGGGCGTCGATGAAGCCGGATGGCCGCCTGGTGCTGCTGGAATATCGCAAGGAAGATCCCAACGTGCCGATTCGCGAGGAGCACAAGATGACCGTGGCGGAGGTGAAGGCGGAGCTGGAGCCGCAGGGGTTGGTCCTCAGCCAGGTGATTGAGACGTTACCGCGGCAGCATATCTTGATCTTGACGAAAGCTGCGGCGGCGAAGGCTGCGGCCGGTCACTGATGGATCTGCTCGTCTAACTGTTTGCGGAACGATTGTTCCGATTGTTCCACGTATTTCTGCATTTCCGTCGGATCGACAAAGGCATCGAGTTTGCCTGCCTCCAGTTGCTTGCGCTTGGCATCCAGGTTGAAAAACCCGCCATGCGGCCCGAGGAAGACATCGCATGGCATCTTTCGCAGCTCGGCGAAGCTGCGCATGTAATCGGAGACGATGCCGGGATAATCGGAATTATTGACCAGCTTGTCGACCACGCTGGTGCTGCAATAGAAGACCACCTGGTAGGTTTTGCCGCCTTCGGTGACGGGCATGGTCCAGGTGGTGCACCCTTTGGTGTGGCCGGGCGTGAGGTGGGCGGTGAGCGTGACGTCGCCGAGTTGCACGGTTTGCTTATCGCCGATCACGCGATCCACTTTGACTGCCGGGAACGGCGCAAAGCCGCCCTGGGCGCTGACCAGCACCGGACGATCGCGTTCGCTCGCGATCATTTGCGCACCGGATAGTTTCTTCAGCTCGGCGAGCCCACCGCAATGATCGAAATGGGCGTGGCTATTGAGCAGAAATTTCACATCCCTTATCGAGAAGCCAAGCTCGGCGATGCTTTTTTCGATGAGCGGCGCGGTTTCGGGGAGGCCGCCGTCCAGGAGTATCGCCCCTTGAGGCGTGTTGATATAGAACGAAGAGACGTTGGCGGCGCCGACGTAGTAGATGTTTCCAATGATGCGAAATGGCTTCACCGGCTGGTTCCAGGCAGCGCGTTGGTCGGCGCTATTCTGGGCGAATCCGATGGAGCACAGTGTGAAGACCAGGAGGATTCGCACGCTATTGCAGCCGCTTCACCGCTTCGAGCGCCAGCTCGTGCAAACCTTGGCCGCCGTGCGCGACATAGGCAATGATCTGATCGCGCATGCGGCGCTCCCAAAATTTCTTGAAGTGATCCAGGACGCCTGCTACCGCCTGGTCGTGCGGATAGCCCGCAAAGAACAGAGCGATCTGGTTGGCCCGGTGAACCATGCGGTCTGATTCCATGACGCTTGCGTTTAGTCGCCTGCGGCTCCGGTGAGAATTTGCGTGGTCTGCTTGCGCGTTTCGAGATAATGCTCCTGCCATTCCGACATTTTCCTGGCAAGAGTAACCTCGACTGCCGTCACTTTGTACTCGGGGCAACCGGTGGCCCAGTCTTCAAACTCGGTAGTGACGACGTTCGCGCCCGTGAATCCGTGATGGAAGGTGGTGTAGACCACACCCGGCTGCATGCGCTCGGAGATGCGCGCGTGTAACGTGGTTTGGCCGGCGCGGCTGGTGAGCGATACGCGATCACCCTCGCGGATACCGCGATTTTCCGCGTCCCAAGGATGAATATCGAGTATGTCTTCGGGGTGCCACACGTTGTTTTCCGTGCGAGCGGTCTGAGCGCCTACGTTGTATTGGGTCAGGATGCGCCCGGTAGTGAGGATCAACGGGAATTTGCCGGTGGTGCGCTCCTCGGTAGGCACAAACTCGGTGATCATGAAGTTGCCCTTGCCGCGCACGAACCCACCAATGTGCATCACGGGCGTGCCTTCGGGCGCCTTGGCGTTGCAAGGCCACTGGATGCTGCCGAGCTCATCGATCTTGTCGAAACTCACGCCGGCAAAGGTCGGAGTCAGCCGCGCGATCTCGTCCATGATTTCGGACGGATGCTGGTAAGGCATCGGGTAACCGAGAGCTGCCGAGAGCGCCATCGTGATTTGCCAGTCCTCCAGGCCGGCCATGGGTGGAATCGCCTTACGCACACGGCTGATGCGGCGCTCGGCGTTGGTGAAGGTCCCGTCTTTTTCGAGGAACGACGATCCCGGGAAAAAGACATGCGCGTAGCTGGCGGTCTCATTCAGGAAGAGGTCTTGGACCACGACACATTCCATGGCCGTCATCCCGGATGTCACGTGCTGGGTATTGGGATCGGACTGAACGATGTCTTCACCCTCAATGTAAATGCCCTTGAACGTGCCTTCGCAGGCGGCGTCCAGCATGTTGGAAATGCGCAAACCGGGCTCGTTTTGCAACGGGACGTGCCAGGCCTCTTCGAACAACTTGCGCGCGCTGTCATCCGACACATGCCGGTATCCGGAGAATTCGTGCGGGAACGACCCCATGTCGCAGGCGCCCTGCACGTTGTTCTGGCCGCGCAGCGGATTCACGCCCACGCCGCGCTTGCCGAGGTTACCAGTGGCCATGGCGAGATTGGCCATGCCCATCACCATGGTGGATCCCTGGCTGTGCTCCGTGACGCCCAGCCCGTAGTAAATGGCGGCGTTTCCGCCGGTGGCATAAAGGCGAGCGGCAGCGCGCAGATCGGCGGCCGGAACTCCGCTAGCCGCTTCGGTGGCTTCAGGCGAATTGCGCTCTTCGGCGATGAATTTGCGCCAGTGTTCGAATGCTTCTAGATCGCACCGTTCGCGGACGAACTGCTCGTCTACTAAACCCTCGGTCACGATCACGTGAGCAAAAGCGTTGATTACGGCGACGTTCGCGCCCGGCAGCAGCGGCAAGTGATAATCCGCCTGGACGTGCGGGCTCTTGACCAGATCAATGCGGCGCGGATCAACTATGATGAGCCGCGCTCCCTCGCGCAGCCTGCGCTTCATGTGAGAAGCGAAAACAGGATGCGCGTCGGTAGGATTGGCGCCGATCACCATGATCACGTCGGTTGCGTCGACAGAATCGAAATCCTGCGTACCGGCCGAAGTCCCAAACGTTGACTTCAAGCCGTAGCCTGTCGGCGAATGACAAACGCGCGCGCAGGTGTCGACGTTATTGTTGCCAAATGCGGCGCGAATCATCTTCTGCACAAGATACGTTTCTTCGTTGGTGCAGCGCGAGGAGGTGATACCGCCGATGGAATCGCGGCCATATTTGGCTTGGATGCGCTTAAACTCGCCGGCCGCGTAATTGATGGCCTCGTCCCAGGTGACTTCGCGCCACGGATCCGTAATCTTGGCGCGGATCATGGGTTTCGTGATGCGATCCTTGTGCGTCGCATAGCCCCATGCGAACCGGCCCTTCACGCAGGAGTGGCCGTGATTTGCTTTGCCGTCCTTGTACGGAGACATGCGAACCACCTGGTTGCCTTGCAACTCGGCTATGAACGAGCAGCCGACGCCGCAGTATGCGCAGGTAGTAACGACGCTGTGCTCCGGCTGGCCGTGATCGATGATGGTCTTTTCCGTCAACGTGGCGGTGGGACACGCTTGCACACAAGCACCGCAGGAGACGCATTCCGATTCGAGGAAATTGGTTGGGCCGGACGCCACCTTGGAATCGAAGCCGCGGCCCTGGATGGTGAGCGCGAACGTTCCCTGCACTTGCTCGCACGCGCGGACGCAACGCGAGCAGACGATGCATTTGGAAGCATCGAAGGTGAAATAGGGATTCGACTGGTCCTTACCTGCCTTCAGGTGATTCTGCCCTTCGTAGCCGTAGCGGACTTCACGCAACCCGACCACGCCCGCCATGTCCTGCAACTCGCAATCGCCGTTGGCCGCGCACGTCAATCAATCCAATGGATGATCCGAGATGTACAGCTCCATGACGCCGCGCCGCAGTTTGGCGATCTTCGGCGACTGCGTGCGCACCTTCATGCCCGCCTCCGCGAGAGTAGTGCAGGAAGCAGGCGTGCCCCGGCGTCCTTCGATCTCGACCAGGCACAGCCGGCAGGAGCCGAACGCTTCCACGTTGTCCGTCGCGCACAACTTCGGTACTTTGACGCCAGCTTCGACCGCGGCGCGCATGATCGAGGTTCCGCGGGAGACCGTTACGGGCTTGCCGTCGATCTCGAGCGTCACCAGCGTTTCGGCAATCCGCTGCGGAGTGCCGTAATCGACTTCCTGTATTAGCGTCATGGGTTTATCATCTTATCTAGTTCGAGGCGGTTCGCCTTCAGAACGTTAATCATCTGCAACATTCCCGGCGATGTCGGTGCCGGTTTATCAAAATCCTCGGGGAAATGCCGGATCGCGCTCATCACCGGTAGAGGGATCAACCCGCCGAGCGCGCACAGCGATCCGTCCGTCATCAGCTCACATAAATCATCCAACAATTCCAGGTTCCTGGAGCGATTTTCATTCGCGATGATACGGTCAATCACTTCCACGCCGCGCGTGGAGCCGACCCGGCACGGCGTACACTTGCCGCAGCTTTCGATGGCGCAGAATTCCATCGCGAAGCGGGCTTGTTTTGCCAGATCCACGGTGTCGTCGAACACCACGATGCCGCCGTGGCCGAGCATGCCTTTGCGGGCGGCGAAAGCTTCGTAGTCGAGCGGCGTGTCGAGGAACGATGCCGGGAAATACGCACCCAGCGGGCCGCCGACCTGTACAGCTCGTAGTGGCCGTCCTGAAGCCGTGCCGCCGCCGAAGTTGTAGATAGCATCGTGCAAGGTAATGCCGAAGGCCTTCTCGACCAGGCCGCCGTGCTTGATATTGCCGGCCAGTTGGATGGTCAACGTCCCGCGCGACCTGCCCATGCCGAAGTCGCGATAATATTCGGCGCCTTGGTCTAAAATGATCGGCACAGTTGCAAGACTGATGAGGTTGTTGACGACGGTAGGCTTGCCAAACAGGCCTTCGAGCGCAGGCAATGGAGGCTTCGGCCGGATCTGGCCGCGACGCCCCTCCAGGCTCTCGAGCATGGAGGTCTCTTCGCCGCAGATGTAGGCGCCCGCGCCGAAACGGACGTCGAGATCGAACCGCCTGCCGCTACCCGCGACGCTCGCGCCCAGGTAGCCATTTTCATAGGCAATGGCGATGGCGCGCTGCATGGTGCGAAAGGCGTGCGGATATTCGGACCGGCAATAGATATAGCCTTGCGTGGCGCCGACTGCGACGGCGGCGATGGTCATTCCCTCGATAAGAACGAAAGGATCGCCTTCCATGATCATGCGATCGGCGTAGGTGCCGCTATCGCCCTCGTCGGCGTTGCAGCAGATGTATTTCTGGTCGGACAGAGCCCCCAGCACGGTCTTCCACTTGATGCCAGTCGGGAAACCAGCGCCGCCGCGGCCCCGCAAACCCGAGTTGGTGACTTCGGCGACAATTTCTTCGGGCGCGAGGGTGAGAGCGCGTTGGAGCCCGCGATAACCGCCGTGCGCGAGGTAGTCGGGCAAGGACAACGGGTCCACAATGCCGCAGCGCGCGAAGGTCAGCCTCTCCTGTTGTTTGAGATAGGGAATCTCTTCCGTGGACCCGAGAGATAAGGCGTGCTGCTTGCCCTCTAGGAATCCAGAATCGAACAATCCGGCGACGGCCTCGCGGGAAACCGGTCCATAAGCGATTCGTCCCTGAGCAGTCTCCACTTCGACGAGAGGCTCCAGCCAGAACAGCCCGCGGGAGCCATTGCGGACCAGCGTGATCTCGTTCCCGCGCGAGGAGGCTTCACTCGCGATGGCGCGAGCCACGCCCTCGGCGCCGACAGAGAGAGCCGCTGAGTCGCGCGGAACGTAGACGCGCACGCTCATTGCGCCCTCGTTGCACTATCGATCAGGAAATCGGCCACGCCCGTGGAGACGCGACCGTAGGGCTCGCCATCCAGCATGACCGCCGGCGACAACGCGCAATTTCCCAAACAGAACACTTGCTCGACAGTGAGGCTTTGATCAGGCGTTGTCTCGCCAAGCTTGACACCTAGACGTCTTTCGACATGCTGGATCAACGCGTCGCAGCCCATGGACTGGCAGGATTCGGCGCGGCAGACCTTCATCACGTGCCTTCCGGGCGCCGCGTGGCGAAAATCGTGATAGAAACTGATGACGCCGTGCACCTCAGCCCGCGAGAGATTCAAGGCGTTCGCGATCAGCGGGGTCGCCTCGGAACTGATATATCCGAACTCTTCTTGCAATGCATGCAGGATCGGAAGCAGAGCGCCGGGCAGGTGCTCCAGTTCCCGAATCCGAGCTTGAGCCCGGTCGGCATCCCAAGCTTGCATGTTGCTCATGCTGAGTAATTTACCTGCACTTTCCGACCACACCGCGACCTGCTTTTCGCGCAGACAGCTGGCGTTCAAATTTTATCATAGTGGCGGGAGGGAGCTTTAACATTGGATAGAATGGTTCCGGGGAACGACAGATGCCGGCAGCCCCCGATTCTCTCCTTCAGCGGATCACGATCGATTCCGACGTGCGGTTTGGGAAGCCGTGCATCCGCGGTCATCGGATCACGGTTCAGGAGATTTTGGAATGGCTCTCAAAGGGGGCATCCCAGCAGCAAATCCTGGTTGACTATCCCCAATTGGAACCGGATGACTTCCTTGCCGTATGCGCTTACGCCGGCGAGTTGGCAAGATTGCGCGGCGTTCCGTTCTGGAAGAGAACGAACATTTAAGGACGCGACGCTGGAAGTGAAGCTTCGGCACTGCGCGCCACAAATTTCAGTACGGCCTCAACCTGTTCCAGGTCACGCCGAATTCTTCCACCGGTCCATCGACCGGGCGTGATGGCGCGGCAGGCTTTCTTTGGGGTAGGGTAAGGAAAGCTTGGACGGATCGGCGGTTCAGGCCGGGAAGGCTGTCGGGTTTTTAACGGAAGCACAACAGGCAAAGGAGAAATCGCTGTGGCGCATCAGGCGTACGTTAGCATTCGAGGCACCAAGCAGGGTCAATTCAAGGGCGAAAGCGAGGGCAAAGGACAAGACTGGACGGAGATTGTGTCGATCCAGATGGGGTCTGAGGTGCCCGTGGATCCCAAAAGCGGTCGGCCGAAGGGACCGCGCCAGCACCAGCCGTTGACGATTACCAAACAGGTGGGCGCGGCGAGTCCACAGCTTTTGCAGGCCCATTGGATGGACGAGGTCCTGCAATCCGTGGATATCCAGTTCACGAAAGGGAACGGGTCAGGGCAGGAAGTCGTTTATCAGACCATCCACCTCACCAACGCCCAGATTTCCAGGTACCAGAGTTACACCGGTCCGGTCCCACATGGCGCCGCTCCGGGGCACAAACACGAGACCTTGACATTGCAATATGAAGGCCAGTTGATCACCGGAGGCGGCGGCTTACCGGCTCTGGTAGGACAGGTCAAGCGCTTTGGAAACTGGGCCTAACGGCACGTTGCGGCCAACCTCCGCCGCCTTTCGTTCGTCCCTCAACTTCCGCTACCGAACACTAAGGCATCCGAATCGTTAACTGAAGGGCTACCTGCGCGGTCGCAGCCGTTGACCTCAGCTATTTCAACTAAAGCGCGCGGATGAGATAAAATGGCCGAGCCACCCGCATTCTGCATGCAGTGTGGATTAGCACAGAAATTTATACGCTCTCGCAAGAAATATGATTGTCAAACTCAATCACCTCCAAGGCAAAGCGGCCGCTACCAGCGCCCAGGATGTAATTGGAACCATGTACACGCTCCTGGAGGAAGGCCACATTGAGAAAGCCCAGTTTGCCCGCCTCCAGATCGAACTGGACTGGATTCAATACAAGCAGAATTTTCGCGAAGTGGTCATCGCGACCCATGGCTATAACGAACAGGGCAAACAGGTGCCGATCATGGATGTGCATGTCGACACCCGGCAAGTGGTGCCGGGATGCCTGCGTGCCGCCCTGCTGCGCGCCCTGGCCCACAGCAATGCCCCCGAGCCGCAGAACCAGGACCGGCTGCCGCTGGAACAGTTCCAATCCATGCGCTCCAGCATCGTATGGGAGTTCAACAAGCTCTATTGGAGCCGCTTGAAGGACTGGGAGCTCGCCACCGGCAAGGGCTATGAGCAGGCGCTTCCGGGCGGCCAGTCCGACGGCCACAATCCGGAAGCGATCGCCGATAGCGTGGCGGATTTTTGGACCTTGTTGCAGGATCTGGAATCGAAGAACCAGCTTCCGCCGGAAATTTATCTGCTCGAAATCGGCGTCGGGACTGGAACGCGCTGCGGGATGTGGCTCACCAAGTTCCGCGCGCTGGATCAGGAGCGCGGCACCGACTATTACCCGAAGCTGCGAGTCTTGCTGGGCGATTATTCTCTCGCCACTTTGGATATGTCGAAGCCCGCGGTAGAGGATCACGTCGATCTTTGCAGCTTCCTGGTGCTGGACGCCATGAATCCGCTGAAGACGTTGTCGTTCCTGCGCCACAAGATCATGCAGGTGCATTCAACGAATGTCTACGACAACCTGCCGGATGAAGAAGTGGTGCGGCGCGACGGCAAACTGTACTTCGTCCAGGTTCGCGCTTATCTTCCCGTGGCCGATGTGGCGCGGCTCAGCACTGAGTTCGACATTCCGCCGGACAAGCTTCGCTCCACGATCAGCCGTTTGCTTTCGGGCAACACCGACTTCCTGGGCGATCCGGCCCGAGGCGTGGCGTTCTGGATGGACGTTTGGAACGCCATTCGTCTGGAAGAGCGGCTGGTGCTGGTGGAGGATCTTCCCGATTTCCCTTTTCCGCAAGGCCTGGACGCAGCGAAGGTGGAAGACATCCTGAAGGATGCGCCCACCGATTTTCGTTTTCACTTGAGTTCTGGCGCTCTGGCCAGCTTTTTGAGCACACTTCCGTTGCTGCATCCGCGCGGGTACTTGCAGGTTCAAGACATTTTCGTGACGGACCTGGACCAGTATCGTCTGGGCTTCTATGGCCCCGGGAAACTGGATGGCTCACTGCTGAATTGGGTGAATGGTGCTTTACTGAAAGAGGTGGCCGAGCGCGCCGGATATAATGTGCGCTTCGCTCCGTTCCACTACCGCAAAGGATCGCGCACTTCCGTTCTCTATACTACGCGCCGAGAATAAATGAATCCCACTCTCCCTATTACAATGGTCGGCAGCTATGCCATGCCGGGCTGGCTGGAGCGCCTCAAGACCGAATATTTCGCCCGGCGGATCAGCCGTCACGATCTGGACGAGATCTATGACGCAGCGGCCAAGGCCGCTATCAAGGACCAGGAAATCGCGGGTCTGGACATCGTCACCGACGGCGAGCCGCGCCGCGACAACATGGTCGACTACTTCGTGGAACGGCTCCCCGGAGTGCAGATCGATCGGTCGTCCAAGAAGTTTTACTACGATTTCTATGACAGCGTGGTGCAGGGCAAACTGCCCATGGCGTCGCTCGGCCTGGTGCCCGATTTCAATTTTCTGCGAGCCTTTACGGAGCGGCAGACCAAGATCTGCATCACCGGCCCGCATTGTTTGAGCAAGCGGATTCGCAATCAGTATTACCCGAGCGAAGAGGCGCTCGCCACCGACATCGCCAAGGTGATGAACCTGGAAATGAAGGCGCTGGTGAAGGCGGGCGCGACGTACATCCAGATCGACGAGCCTTATTATTCGGGCTTCCCGGAAGATCTGCCGTGGTGCGTGAAGGTTTTGAATACCATGGTGGAGGGCGTGGACGCCAAGATCGCGGTGCACATCTGTTATGGCAACCGGTACGGCAAGCCTTCCTGGGAAGGCAGCTACCGGTATCTGTTCCCGGCCATCATGGAAGCGAAGGTGCATCAGTTGACGATGGAGTTCGCTCGGCGCGGTGGCGAAGATCTGGACCTGTTCAAGGAGTTCAGTACCAACTTCGAACTCGGCGTCGGCGTGATCGATGTAAAGACGGACGACATCGAAACCCCGGAGATGGTGGCTGAGCGCATTCACAAAGCCTTGAAGGTGCTGCCGCCGGAACGTATTTTCATTCTGCCCGACTGCGGTCTGTTCCACTTGTCGCACGACGTGGCATTCGCCAAGTTGAAAGCCATGGTGGAGGGCACGCGCATCGTCCGCAAGGAACTAGGAAAATAGTGGCAGGCCATATGCCCACCGCGAATCCACTGCGAGAAGCGCTCACCACCGGTCGATTTTGCTACATGGTGGAGATGGTGGCTAGCGCCTCCATGGCGGAGGAAAAGCTCGGCGAGATCGCCGCCGGGATTGCAGGGATTCCCGAAGTGGTGGGCGCTGGGATCACGAGTTGGGCGGGTGGATCGGCCGGGCACGATCCGGTACGCGTGGCGGCGATCGCGAAAGAGCGCGGCCTCAATACCAACGTCCATCTGACGTGCGTGAGCAAAACCCCGGCCGAAGTGCGCAAGTTTCTGGACGACGTGATCGCGCTCGGTATGGAAAACGTTTTCGCCATCACGGGCGATTATCCCAAGGGAGCTCCGCTCGGCACTGTAGGGTACGCCTGCGATTCGGTGCAGTTGGTAGAAACACTCGCCGAACAGCGCGCCGCCGGCCGCTGGCCGTTCTATATCTCGGTGGCGGTGTCGCCGTTCAAATACACGGAAGCTGATTGCGCGTATCAGTATCTCAAACTGGAAAAGAAGATCGCCGCCGGCGCCGATTTCGCGATCACGCAGCTCGGTTTTGATTCACGCAAGCAGCGCGAGCTGAAGCGCTATCTCGACGAACGCCGATTGAAGACGCCGGTGTTCGGAAACGTCTACGTACTGCCTCCCAAGGCTGCCGAGAGAATGTCGAAGGGTGATCCGCCCGGATGCTGGGTCTCGCCGGAATTGCTCGCCGAAATTCAAGAAGAAGCCAAGGCTGAAGATAAAGGTTTGGCAGCCAGGCTGGAACGCGCCGCAAAAATGACGGCGATTTCGCGTGGGCTGGGATATGCGGGCGCTTATATCGGCGGCACTCATAACCCCGATCACATTCGCGGGATCATCCGCCGCGCCGAGGAACTGGCGCCGCGCTGGGAGGAACTGGCCGAAGAGATCAGCTACGGCGAAAAGGGCGGCTTTTACATGTACGAATCGCCCACGCCCCCGCCGAAGCCCCGCGAATTCTCCCAGAAGCTCTTCGACATCTGCGAGCCTGCGAATTGGCCTGGCGTAGTGCGCAAAGTGGCGACGCCCGTCATGCGCTGGATTGACCACAGTCCCGCGCTGGCTCAAGCCATGGAAAACGCCGAATTGGCGTTCAAGAAACCCGTCTTCGGATGCCAGGCTTGCGGCAATTGCGTTCTGGGCTTGATGGAATACGTCTGCCCGATGACCTGTCCGAAGAACATGCGGAACGGTCCGTGCGGCGGCACCTTCAACGGCCAGTGTGAAGTGATCCCGGAGCAGGCCTGCATCTGGGTGGAAGTCTATCAGCGCGCCAAGTCAGCCCATCGCGTGGACGAGTTGAAAACCTACATTCCCCCACGGAATCGCGCGTTAGAAGGCACCAGTTCCTATATCAATTACCTGCTCGATAAAGACAGTCGGCCGGAGCACCCGCAGCCACTGATCACGATCGGCAATGTGCAACCAGCGGCAACTCGCGAGTCGGAAGAGTCGCTAGTTAAGACGCACGGCGCGAAATAACTGCGGTCATATTGCCGAGCCGCGACCGTAAGGGAGCCGGTTGCTCTAGAATAATGGATTACCATGCCCCACAAGCTAACGAACATCCTGACACGTGTGCCCAGCGATATCGAAATCGCGCAAGCTGCCACGCCCCTGCCCATCCTTCAGATCGCATCGGAAGCCGGCATTCTACCCGAGGAGTTGGATCTCTACGGTAAGACCAAAGCCAAAGTGCATCTGGGGATTCGCGAGCGGCTGAAGAATTCGCCCAACGGAAAATACATCGTAGTGACCGCGATCACGCCCACTCCACTGGGCGAGGGCAAGACCACCACCACGGTGGGTCTCAGCCAGGCGCTGGGCGCGCATTTAGGGAAGAAAGTTTTCACGTGTATTCGACAGCCCAGCCAGGGTCCCACGTTCGGCATCAAGGGCGGAGCAGCGGGTGGCGGCTACAGCCAGATTATTCCGATGGAAGAGTTCAATCTCCATCTCACCGGCGACATTCACGCCATCACCGCCGCGAATAACCTTCTCGCGGCCGCGATCGATGCGCGCATGTTTCATGAAAAGAGCGCCGACGACACGCAGATGTTCGAGCGTCTTTGTCCGCCGGCCAAAGACGGCACCCGCAAATTCTCTCCGGTGATGCTGCGCCGGCTGCGCAAGCTGGGGATTTCCAAGACCGATCCCAACGAATTGACGATCGAGGAGCGCAGCCGCTTCGCGCGCCTGGATATTGACGCGGACACCATCACCTGGCGCCGCGTGCTGGACACTAATGACCGCATGCTGCGGCAGATCACGATCGGCCAGGGGCCCGAAGAGAAAGGCTTCACGCGCAGCACGGGCTTCGACATCTCGGTGGCAAGCGAGATCATGGCCATCCTGGCGCTCGCAACGGATTTGGCGGATATGCGCGACCGGCTGGGACGCATGGTCATCGGTAGCAACAAGGCGGGCGAACCCATCAGCGCCGACGACATCGGCTGCAGCGGCGCGTTGACGGTCCTGATGAAGGACACCATCATGCCCAATCTGATGCAGACCATCGAGGGCACACCCGCGTTCGTTCATGCCGGACCGTTCGCAAATATCGCGCACGGCAATTCGTCGATTGTCGCCGATCAGATCGCTCTGAAACTGGTTGGACCCGACGGCTACGTTCTCACTGAAGCCGGCTTCGGCGCCGATATGGGTTTTGAAAAATTCTGCAACATCAAGTGCCGCTACAGCGGGTTGAAGCCGGACGGTGCGGTGCTGGTGGCGACCATTCGCGCCTTGAAGATGCACGGCGGCGGGCCGAAAGTGGTGGCTGGGCAGCCGCTCGCGCATGCGTATACCCAGGAGAATCTCGATTTGCTCGAGAAGGGCTGCAGCAATATGGTGAGGCTGATTGCAAACGCGCGCTCGTTCGGAATTCCAGTCGTCGTGGCGATCAATCGCTTCAAGGACGATACCGACAACGAGGTCGCGCTGGTGCGGCGGCTGGCGATCGAAGCGGGCGCTGCGGACGCCGTGGTTTCGAACCACTGGGCGCTCGGCGGAGCGGGTGCGGTGGAGCTCGGCAAAGCGGTGATCGCAGCCTGTGAGCAGCCCAGCGACTTCCATTTCCTCTATTCGCTGGATTTGAGTATCAAGGAAAAGATCGAGAAGATCGTGAAGGAAATGTACGGCGGCGCAGGCGTGGAGTATTCGCCGGAAGCGGAGAAGAAAGTGGCGTTGTACACGCGGCAGGGCTTCGACAAGCTGCCCATCTGCATGGCCAAGACGCATCTCAGCCTCAGTCATGATCCGAACCTGAAGGGCGCGCCTAGCGGGTTCACCGTGCCGGTGCGCGATATTCGCGCCAGCGTGGGCGCGGGCTTTCTCTATCCGTTGCTCGGAACGATGTCGACGATGCCGGGGCTATCGACGCGGCCAGGTTATTATGACGTGGACCTGGATACGGCCACCGGGCGCATTATCGGCCTGTCGTAAGAAACCGCTTACTAACGTGCGCGGTTCAGTGGACATGGATTCGATTTGGACGGACACGCTGGAAGAGTTTCGCGATCATCTGGCCGGCACGGAGTCCGTTCCGGCGGGCGTCAGCACGGCCGCTGTCAGCGCCGCATTCGCGATCGGCTTATTGACCAAGGTTGTGAAAATCGCGTCCAGGCGCAAGGACTTCAGTGGCGACCGGTCACTGGTGACCGCGCTGCTCAACCAGGCTCAGGAAGCATCGCAGACGCTGTCGCTCCTGGCCGACCGGGATATCGTCGCGTACCGTGAGCGGTCGCGCGACATGATTACCGTGCCGATTGACGTCGCGCGTGCAGCCGCAGAGGGTCTCGCGCTCTGCGATCAAGCGAAGCCTTTGGTTCACGCATTACTGGCGCCCGACCTGAGCACTGCTGAAGAGCTGCTCACGGCAGCCGTTCGCTCCACGCTGCTCACCGTGAGTTTCAATCTCCAGCAGTTGCCCGAGGACGATCCGTTCCGAATTAGAGTAACCGCCGAGCTTACGCTGCTTTCGCCGCCGTTCCGTGCGGATCGATGACAAACTTCTTTGCCGCGCCTTTGTCGAAATCGTGATAGCCTTCCGGCGCTTTGTCGAGCCCAATGATAGTGGCGTTCACGGCCTTCGCGATGTGCACCTTGTCGTGCAAAATCGCCATCATTAGTTGACGATTGTACTTCAACACTGGGCATTGGCCGGTGTAGAACGCATGCGACTTCGCCCAGCCCAGCCCGATGCGGATCTGGAGGTTGCCGACCTTGGCATTGGCATCCACGCCGCCCGGATCGCCCGTCACATACAGACCGGGAATACCGATGGCGCCGCCGGCTCGCGTCACCTCCATCACCGAGTTGAGCACTGTGGCCGGTTGCTCCTTAACTGCGTCGTGTCCATGTCCGCGGGCCTCAAATCCGACGCAATCGACGGCCGAATCCACTTCCGGAGTGCCGACGATCTGGGCGATTTGATCCGCGAGCGAGGCATCCTTCTTGAGATCGATGGTTTCGCATCCGAAACTTTTGGCTTGCGCTAGCCGTTCCGGAATCATGTCGCCGACGATCACAACGGCCGCGCCCAGCAGGTGGCAGGATGCCGCGCACGCCAATCCCACCGGTCCGGCGCCCGCGACATAAACTACCGATCCTGTTCCCACGCCCGCCGTGACCGCTCCGTGGTATCCGGTAGGGAAAATGTCCGACAGCATGGTCAGGTCTTTGATCTTGTGCAATGCCTTGTGCTTGTCGGGAAACTTGATCAGGTTGAAATCGGCGTACGGCACCAGAACGTATTCCGCCTGGCCTCCGACCCATCCACCCATGTCCACATACCCGTAGGCGGCGCCTGGACGCGCCGGATTCACGGTCAAGCAGATTCCAGTCTTGCCTTCGCGGCAATTGCGACAGCGCCCGCACGCGATGTTGAACGGCACGGTAACGATGTCGCCGACGTTCAGGAACTCGACGTCGCTGCCCCTCTCGATCACTTCGCCTGTGATCTCGTGTCCCAGCACCAGTCCAGACGGCGCGGTGGTTCTGCCGCGCACCATGTGCTGATCGCTGCCGCAGATATTGGTGGTGACGATCTTCAAGATAACGCCGTGGTCGATCTTCTTGCCGGCCGGGTTCTGCAATTTCGGGAAGTCGATGGTTTGGATTTCGACTTTGCCCGGCCCGAGATACACTACGCCTCGATTACTTGCCATAAGAGTCTCCTTTCGACTGCTTGGTCAAAATGTGTTGGTCAAACTTAGAATGCCGCAGCGCCCGCTTCAGCCACCGCATGATCCTGGTCGCCAGAGCCGCCGCTGACACCGATGGCGCCGACCACCTTTCCATCTTTCTTCAGCGGAATGCCTCCGGCGAAGATCATGATCTTACCGTTGTTGGAGGCGTGGATTCCGAAGAACTGTCCGCCCGATTGCGAATGGGTGGCCAGGTCCTTGGTCGCGATGTCGAAGGCGCGCGATGTATACGCTTTCTTCTGCGAAATATCGATACTCCCGATCCAAGCTCCATCCATGCGGACATGGGATACCAGGTTGCCGCCTGCATCGGCGACTGCTATGTTCATCGGCTGTCCAATTTCCGCAGCCTTCTTCTCCGCCGCAGCGATTACGCGTCGTGCATCTGCCAAACTAACCATCGTCTCTCCTTCTTTGTCTTAGGGTGATGTATGGGAAATGTGTTTGCCTGATTGGCCTCAGCAATTATACATCAGGCATATCAACCCCAATAGTGGATTTGAGAATTTATCTTGCACGCAGGCCGTATGAGCCAAACTGTAACGGTGAAGTTCTGGAGCCGAAAAA
>Ga0206991_10019_pt2 | contig 37697 bp, 37 predicted proteins | sample Alteio_BWMinCont_9_FD_153286 | JGI IMG/M metagenome (GOLD analysis project Ga0206991, IMG submission 153286) | Enriched cells from forest soil in Barre Woods Harvard Forest LTER site, Petersham, Massachusetts, United States -... | ecosystem: Environmental > Terrestrial > Soil > Temperate forest >...
GGGGGGGGGGGGGGAATGGGGTGTTTTTTGTAAGTGATTGGAAATAGGGGGAATAAAAGTTGAAAATCGACAGTACTGGGATTTTTGGGGTTTGGAAATTCCCGACCGTAGCCCACGGGAGCGCCGATGTTTATCACCACCACCGATGTAGCATTTGCCAATTGGTGCCGTTCCAATCTGTGCACAATTCGCTGAGCTGCGAAGCGCAGTGGTCTCATGGCATCCTGCTCGAAACGACCGTCCGGATCGCTCCCGGCAATGCGCTAAGGGCGACCAGGCAAAGACAAAATAAGATGAACCGGTCCGTTCTCATCTGGTTTGAGTTGAACCGTTTCTGAATGCACGGGATTCTCACCGTCACCAATCCCGATTTCACTCAATACGCTGTAAACGCGCCCTTCAACGCCCGTTACAGTGAACTCTCCATTTCGTCCGCCATGGCCCAGATCCACGTTACTATTCTGGAACGCGGAGTCTTTCAATTCCACGTAGGCCCCCAACGCCGGCCGGCCATCGGGCCAGGTCACACGCCCGGTAATCGTCCGTAGTTTCAGGGGAGGAAGTAACCGCAATTCAAAACCCGAAAGATCCTGCGCGCTTTCCACGTGGATGATCCCGGCATCCGCAAGATTCGCGACGCCCGGATAATATGTGGAAGGAAACGGGTGGCTCAGGAATTTGTCTTCGCGTGGGGGTTCCGTTATGTTCACTCCCAATAGGTAGTTGCCGGGTGGCAACTGCTTTATCGTGAAAACACCTTTCGCGTCTGTGTAGGCGGACAGGATATCCGCGCGATTGAAACTTCCCACGGGCACCATAACCACGTTCATCGTGGCGACCGGGAGCAACCTATCATCCAACAATCTTCCCGTGATTTGAGCCCGCTCGGCTGCGACAAAATTCTGTTCCGAACAAGCATGGTCTTCGAGGCGGATCGTTCGCTTCTCGCCGCCGCCCAGGTTGTTCGGCATCTCGGCTGAAACGACGAAGTCGCCACGTGCAAGTCCGTCAAATGTGTATACACCCGCGGAGTCGGTCAATGTTTTAAGGCTCGCCGCGCCGGACTCCAGCCGCACCGGCACATTCGCCATCGGATGCGGCGCCTTATCGGACAAGCTCATCTCAGTGAAAATCAAAGGAGAATGAGCCGTGACGTAACCATAGATCCTGGCGGGGGGGCCGCCGCCATTGGCAAGACTTCGGAGATAGCTGAGGTCTGCTGCCGCATTCTCCACCGGAGCGGTTCCGGAGCAAATGCTGGTCGATAATACGGTCGGGTCGTCCGGGGAATGGGAAGCGTATACCAGATAATCGCGCCCTTCTTTAAATGGATAACCGCAATCGCCGCCACCTGTGCCGGTGATGACCTCCGCCACTTTTGCTACGGATCCGTTGAAATGCTCGGCGATCTGGAAGATTACCCGCTTCTTCTGAATCATGACAACCTGATTCGGGCCTATTTGCATTTGTTCGGAAAAGGTGGATACGCTCATTGCTTTTCCAAGAAAGACCCCCTCGGAAGGCGTCGCAGAGTGGCAGGCTGATCCCTTTCCCACGCATTCACAGGCTTCCAGGGCGGTCGTTCGACCTGCCAGGAGCAGGGTGAGGATCAGGAGCGTGCGGGCGAGATTGGAGCGCTTGTTGGGCGTCATGTGGAGTGGACGAGAGTCGTTAAGTCTTGGTTCATTGTGAGTATAGCCGGAATTCCACGTGCCATCACACTGGGAGAAAGGATCTGATGTGCGGCTTTTGCGGGATTTTCGCATACCAAGCCGGGCTGAAGGCCTCGAAGCTAGGTTCCCGGCACTGAAGCTTGCCCCACATCGGACTGAAAGCTTTGCGCTCTTCCAAAACGCAGACGGGTGGGTTTATCGTTTCTTGTTTGCGTCCTCAGTGATGAGGTCGGCAATCAACGCTCTTGAAACTCTGAAATTCGTTGCCAGCAAGCGCGTGAGAACCGATGGAAGATCGACCAGATTCTCCCTTGCCGCCGCGCAACACACCGAGTGTTCCCGTGTTCCGGATACCTCTCCTCGATGCTTCCCGCCGACCGGCCGATTCGTCGATGAGCAGAAGCACTTCCTTTTCCGTTTCAGCCAACGCGATCGCTGCGGCCTCCCCCGCGTCCAGATCTGCGAGTGAGGCATCTGGGGGCGGCGCTGTTCGGATTTCGACCCAGTCCGGATGCCGTATCGCCCATGCGTGTACTTCGGCGGGTGCACCGGAATCTGTCAGTTCGTTCAGGACTGCCTCGGGAATCACGATGCGCCCGTAGAGGCGGGACAGAATTCCAATCTCATCGACTAAGACGAGATAGTCGATGGGCGAAGTGTCGGCAACGATCCCTGGTGACGCGAAGCGTCGCTGACAACGCGATGGTCATCCAGGGAGAGCACGGGCCACTTCGCTGTCCCGGCGAACATCGTCCACGGTGAGATCGAGAAATACGCGGTGCGACTTCAGGAAACCATCCATTTCATAGCGCGACGAAATCTTCAGCAGGTGCCGCGCCTGTGCGATTGTGAGTGTGCCCGTGCGGATTGCTTCGAGCGCGAGGCCTTCGAGGGCCGCCCGCGGTAGTTCGCCCGGGTCGGCTGCGATCCGCTGCCCTAAGTCTTCCGGTATTTCGAGATGCACCTGCATGGTGAGATTCCAATCCATTATCGCCCGGCTCGGATGGTGGTGGACTTACCGGGTGGCAATCTCACTACCGAAGAATCGTTGAAAACGCGATCCTGATGAACCGCTTCAACGGGAGAGGGCTTCGCTCCACTTTGGCCTGTAGAATCGCGCCCTGCAGGGACGAGTAGAGAAAGTGTGCGAGCTCTTTGCAGTCCACCGTGCCAGGCAACTCACCGGATTTGACCGCCGCCTTCAGGCAATAGAGAACTGACTCGTGAATTTCTGCCTGGATCTCCGCCAACTTCGCATGGATCGTTTCGCTATGCGCGCCCACTTCCGCACTGAAATTGCCGATCAGGCACCCGTTGCGAAAGTCGGCCTGCCTGAGGAAGTCGACCTGAATATCGAACCACTGGCGAAGACGGTGGAGCGGCTTCAGCGAGTCGTTGCGGAGGGTTTTCGTGATGTTCTGCCGGACCATCGCAAAATAGCGGATGAGGAGTTCGAGGCAGAAGGCTTCTTTCGACTCGAAGTGGTTTGTGAACGATCCCTGCGGTGCGCCCGCCGCGCGAACGATGTCGCGGACGGTGGCGCCGCAATATCCCTGTTCGAGCACGACGTGAAAGCCCTCGGTGAGTATTTTTTCGCGAAGTGATGGTCTCGGCATGCTTTGTCAGGCGCGAACAGCGCACCACTACGCGTGTCCGTAATCAAACAATACACGTGTCCTTATTGAAAATCAAGAGTCCCACGGTATGGGCACTCATTTCCCCGGACTTGACAGATAAATACGTACGTACGTAGTATGTGAAGAAGGCTGTTTCAGTCATGACGTTTACCATCAAAAGGCGTCGAGACGAGTCTCGACGCTGCACGCATGAGTGCGTACGCCACAAGGGCTCCGGTAACTCACTCCCCACAACACAAGGACAAGTCTTTATGAAACTTTCGGGAAATACTATCCTCATTACGGGCGGCGGCTCCGGGATTGGCCGCGGTCTGGCTGAGGCGCTGCACCAACGCGGGAACCAGGTGATTATTGCAGGGCGACGCAAGGACCTCCTCATGGAAGTGGCCAGGGCAAACCCCGGAATGGCGTGGACGGAGTTAAATATCGAGGACCCCGCGAGCATTTCAACCGCCGCCACGAAGCTGACGGCCGAGTACCCGAAGCTCAACGTGTTGATCAATAACGCCGGGATCATGAAGATCGATGACGTGTCGGCCGCGGTTGACGATAATCTTCTGGTCTCGACGCTCACCACGAATCTCATGGGGCCGATCCGAATGACCGGTGCTTTGATTGAACATCTGAAGCGGCAGACGGACGCGACGGTGATTAATACGACGTCGGTGCTTGGATTCGTTCCGTTGGCGATTACGGCCGTCTATTCGGCAACCAAGGCGGCCATGCATTCGTACACGATGTCCCTTCGGTACAAGCTCAAAGGCACGCGGGTCAGGGTTCTGGAGTTAACGCCGCCGTGGGTGCAGACCGATCTGCTTGGCAGCAACAACGAACCCCGGGCAATGCCGCTTGCCGAGTTTATCGGGGAGACGATGCGAGTTCTCGGAACCGATGCCGATGAGGTGCTGGTGGAGGGGGCTAAACCGCTGCGAAACAACGCCGGGCCCGACGAGGCAGCGCTCGTTACTCAGTTCAACGATGCGTTCTGAGAGGACAACATGGAGAAGACAACGCAGCAGAGGAATAAGGACATTGTGCTCGAAGCATTCGACACTCTGTTCAACAAGCGTGACTACGCGAAGGCCGAGACGTTCTGGTCTCCGCAGTACATTCAGCACAGCGCGCACATCGGGCCGGGCCGCGAAGGACTATTCAATCTGATCAGGGGCATTCCCGCCACCCTGAGATACGAGCCGGGTCTCGTCGTTGCGGAGGGCGAGTTTGTCATCCTCCACGGACGATTCAGCGGTATGGGTCTGCCGGTGAACTGGATTGCGGCTGACATTCTGCGGATCGAGAACGGTATCCTCGTCGAGCACTGGGATGTGATTCAGGATGAGGCGACTCAGGGGCAATCGGAGAGCAAGTTGCCGATGTTCGGGTCGTCTTTTCCCGTTTATGCCAAACCGGAGAACAGGCCAGGCTGAAGCCCGGCGCCTAACGGAGACAAGAGTATGATGAAGGGGTGAAGCTGACGATTGAGCTGGAGCAGGAGGACGACGGCCGCTGGATCGCCGACGCCCTCGAACTTCCTGGAGTCATGTGTTACGGCAAGACTCGTGATGAAGCGATCAGTAATACTGAGCGTCTCGCCATTGAGGTCATTGCCGACCGCATTGCGCACCACGAACTTCCTTCGTCCGCACTCAACCTGTCTTTTACGATTCCCGATGAGCAACTGGCCCGCCAGTAAGGCGAGGCGCGTCCTGGCCGCTTTGGAACGGATCGGATGGCGAGTGAAACGCCAGCGCGGCTCACATCGGCTACTTACACGCCCGGGTTGGCCTGATTACGAGTTCGCGTTTCATGATCAGGACGAGATCGGCGGGCGAATGCTTTCGCGGGTGGCGAAGGGGACCGGCCTGAAGCCGGAAGACCTTTGATGCTTAGCGACGCACAGGTTGAGTGTAACTGCCAACAGGCGTCGAGATAAGTCTCGACGCGGCACGCATGAGTGCGTGCGCCACCACTTCGACTATTACAACGGCGCAGCCAAAGGACTACTCAGGGCTTTGCGGACGGGGGCTGCCAGAGTTCGATCTTATTCCCATCCGCGTCGTAGATCCAGGCAAAGCTGCCGTAGGATTCTTTCATTCTCTTGTCGTCAATCTTTACTCCCTCTTGTTTCAGGCGGTCGAGCAAAGCGTCCAGATCGTCCACGATGTAGTTGATCATGAACGGCTGTGTGGCCGGGAAATAGTTGGTGGTGGCGGGAAAGACAGTCCAGACTGTCACGTGTTCCTTTTGCGGGTCGTCGTGTTCGCGCCAGGGAAGGGTTGCGCCAGCGCCTTTGTCGGCGAGTCCGAGATGCTGCGAATACCATTCGCGCGTCTGATCGCGATTGGCGGATTTGAAGAAGACACCGCCGATTCCAAGGATGCGTCCGCGCTGTTGGGTTTTGACTGGTTGGGGGGATGGCGGTACCTGGCCTCCGGTTGACCAGGCTGAGATCAGCAACAGTGAGCTTAGGGCGATGGCGGTCCGGGAGATTCTTTGCATGGGTGGATTATACTGCCTGCGCCACCACTTCTTCAGTGCTCCATCGCCGGAGCCGGCGTTCCATCGGACCATGTGCCAACCGGGACCATCATGATCGTCACCCGCTCTTCCGCATCGTCTGTCGCCAGAACCGGCGAGGCCGGCAGATTGGCTCCCCAGCTTTTCGCCGAGTCGCCCGGAATGAAAAACATCAGATGCGGATGCCAGTTCATACCCGCATCGGTTAAATACTGGTGCTTCGCCAGCATGTAGCACATCGCACCCGGCTCGAGCACGGGCAGTTCCTTCTTATTCATTGCCGAGGCGGTGGCCTGGACGATTTCGGCCTTCGACTTTCCCGCCAGCACCAGTTTGGTCTTCATCAGGTAGATGGGGGCAAAGCTTCTGGCGGACGGCGGATTAAAGCAAATGGGGCCGCGAATTTTGGGATTCCAGAATTCCGGATGGTCGGTGGTGGCGCCCCAGGATCGCTCCACTATACAGAGAAAGCCGTTGGCGCCTTTCGCGGCGGTCGTGTAGCCGGTGCGGGTCAGGACCATTACTTCGGCTGCGTCCGAGATGGAAGGTGGAGCGGCACTGCGGGCGAGCGCGATTTCAGATTTTTCGTCGGGCATTAAATACTGGGCGAGGGGCGCCATGTTGGGATAGGGAGTTTTTGGGGGCTGGGCCTGCGCCTGGAGAGTTGCGGCGGAGAGGGCGGTTAGAAGGAGGATGGCCAAGGCGATGAGATTTTTGTTCCTCATGGCTTTCCAGTATATGCGTTTTTTGGGTTGGAGTGCGGAATGCCAATCACGGGACCGGGTGCCGAAACTGTCAGCATTTCGGTTGTTGCCCCACGCCGGACTGAAGACTTTGCTCCTTTGCAGAACGCAGGCAAAACTGCCTGCGCCACCACTTCAAGTCAATCTGAAGCCAGTGTCACGTCGGGCTTCGCCCGATCGACAAGCTGAAGCATGTCGTACAAAACCCAGCCTGGCGTCGAGACGAGTCTCGACGCGGCACGCACGAGTGCGTGCGCCACGTTATGTGGGCAAAGACAGTAGTTGGTTTGGGTGCGTGATCCAGTAGTCTGGTTTCCATTGGGCCAGGGCTTCTTCTTTGCCGTAGCCGTAGAGGACTGCGCAGGTCTTTACTCCTGCGCGGTGGCCGGCTTCCATGTCGGCGGCTGAGTCTCCTATGAAGAGACAGTCTTCGGGGTTTGCGCCCAGGGCCTGCATGGAACGGAACAGGACATCCGGCTCGGGTTTGCAGGGGAAGCCGTCGGTGCCCTGCACGTGGTCGAAGTAGGGCAGGAGGCCGAACATCTCCAGAATAATGCGCGTTGTCGGCGAGCCTTTTGTGGTGGCGGTGGATTTGCGGCCCGGCAATTTCGCCAGCATTTCTTTCACGCCGGGATAGAGTCTTGTTGAGGTATGGCCGCGACCTGTGTAGGTGGTTCTGTATTGCCGGATCAACTCGTCGAGCTTTTCGCGGGAAATGCCCGGGATGACTTCCCTGAAGCAAACGTCCAGGTGGTAGCCGATGAAACTCTGCAGGTAATCGAATTCCAGCGGCGCGGGAATGTGCGGTAAAAGAACCTGCTGGATTGCGCCGCAAATGTCTTCGGCAGAATCCAGCAGTGTTCCATCAACGTCGAAAATATAGACCGGAAACTCAGGCAGGCTGTTCGCCTTCGCTCAGGCTGGGGAGACGGCGTCCGCCGGAATCCGGGCGAATCACCTGCTGGGTCTCGTGATCGGCGTTATCCATACCACCGCTCGGAGGCGGAGGCACGTCCGTGCCGCTCATGATGGCCCGAACATCGGCGCCATCGAGCGATTCCCGCTCGAGGAGGAGCTCGGCCACTTTGATCATTTCCGCATTGTGCGACTCGATGATCGTGCGGGCGCGGCTGTAGGCATTCGAGATGATGCGCTTGACTTCGGCGTCAATGCGGATCGCGGTCTCTTCGCTGTAATCGCGATGCTGCGCGATTTCACGGCCGAGGAAAATCTGCTCGTCCTTCTTGCCGAAGCTCAGGGGGCCGAGTTCGCTCATGCCCCATTCGCAGACCATCTTGCGCGCCATTTCGGTAGCGCGTTCGATATCGTTGCCGGCACCGGTGGTCAACTGGTTGAGGTAGATTTCCTCCGCGATGCGGCCGCCCATCAGGATGGCGAGCTGATCGTCGCAGTACGTCTTGCTGTAGTTGTGCTTGTCGTCCGTGGGCAACTGCATCGTGATGCCCAGCGCCATGCCGCGCGGAATGATGGAAACTTTGTGCAGCGGATCCGCGTTCGGAACCAGGACCGCTACTACCGCATGCCCGGCTTCGTGATAGGCGGTGGTCCGCTTCTCCGCGTCGGTCAGGATCAGCGAGCGCCGTTCCGCACCCATCAGGATCTTGTCCTTCGCGACTTCGAAATCAATCATCATCGCGACTTTGCGATTCTGACGAGCCGCATAGAGAGCGGCTTCGTTGACAAGGTTGGCGAGCTCAGCGCCGGCGAGCCCTGGTGTACCACGGGCCAGAACGGAGAGATCGACGTCGTCACCGAGCGGAACTTTCTTGGTGTGGACTTTGAGGATTGCTTCGCGGCCACCGACATCGGGACGTCCGACAACCACGCGGCGATCGAAACGGCCGGGGCGAAGCAGGGCCGGATCGAGCACGTCGGGGCGATTGGTGGCGGCAACGAGGATGACGCCTTCGTTGGATTCGAAGCCATCCATTTCGACGAGCAACTGATTCAGGGTCTGTTCACGCTCATCGTGACCGCCACCGAGACCGGCACCGCGATGGCGGCCGACCGCGTCGATTTCGTCAATAAAGATGATGCAGGGGGCGTTTTTCTTGCCCTGTTCAAACAGATCGCGGACACGGCTGGCGCCGACGCCGACAAACATTTCGACGAAGTCCGAACCGGAAATGGAGAAGAACGGCACGCTGGCTTCGCCGGCAATGGCGCGGGCGAGAAGCGTCTTACCCGTTCCCGGCGAGCCTACAAGAAGGACGCCTTTGGGAATGCGGCCGCCAAGCTTTTGGAATTTCTGGGGTTCGCGCAGGAAGTCGATAATTTCCTGGAGCTCTTCCTTGGCTTCTTCGACACCCGCGACGTCTTTAAATGTGACTTTGCGCTGCTGGGTGGAGTGGAGGCGGGCGCGGCTCTTGCCAAAGCTCATTGCCTTGTTGCCGCCGCTCTGCATCTGGCGCATCATGAAGATCCAGAAGCCGACCACGAGAATGATGGGGGAGAAATTTACCAGCATGGAAAGCCAGCCGCTGGCGGACGAGTCGCTGATCGTCATGGTGACGCCGCGATCTTTCAGCTTGGTGTAGAGCTCCGGATAGGTGCCGGGGACGACCGTGTGATAGAGGTCGCGGCCGTTGAGATAGTCGCCCGTGACCTGGCTCTGGTCGATTTTGGCGGTCTTGATTTCGCCTGCATCCACGGCATTCAGGAATTCCGTGAAGTTGAGGGCTTTGTCATTCTTGCCATGGCTGCGATTGACGACGGCCCAAAGCATCACGGCCATGCAGACTACCACGACCCAGAAAATAATTGTTTTAATTTGAGAGTTCACAAAACCTCATATACCGATCTCACGCTTGACATGGCGGACGGCATAGACCGTCTACCCTACCCCGCTCTATACCCGCTTAGACGCCGCAATTGGCCGATTCGACTCTAATTGCCCAAAATCTCTCTGACCAGAAGGACTGATTCGCTTCCGGCCGATGCTGCAAATTCCCTTGCCGGCCCGAAGCGCCGGGTCCACACGATGGAATCGCCCAACACGATTACCGGCCATCTGCGCCTTTCCCAAAGCGGCACCCGATATTCCTGGAACAGAGTCTTGATTTTGACTGCTGCTGCTCCAGACTTACCCTGCCTCTCGAACTGGTCCCCGGGGCGCCAGTTGCGAAGCTCCAAAGGACCGTTGATCTTTCCCCAGTCCAAGGCATTCACGGCCCAGTCCAGAGCATTCACGTCACCATTATATACGTGTGAAGGGGCGACGAGTTCCATACCTATCGTTAACAGGCGTTCAGGGACTGCGGTTTCGCCTGGAATCGTCATGAGAACAGAGAAGTTACGCTCGATTCTGGCGTCAAAGTGCTGTGGGGCGAGACGGAGCAGATCGAAGGAGCGGTAGACGTCGAGTTCAGGCAACTGTATCCGGCCGCTGCCCTCGCGGGTAGCCATGAGTCCACGAATGGCTTCTATGTGGTGGAAACCAATGGCTCTGAGATCGCCGCGGACGCGTTCGACGGCGCGGCGGAGGAGGCGGCGCTGCACCGCCAGGGGGAGTTGAACGAAGGGCGCTATCTCTATAAGGATGGTTTCGGGGTGGGCGGTGAGGTATTCCGGCTCCAGGCGATTGAGTTCTTCGGACCAGTAATCTTCTTCCGCTTGTGCCCAGTCGGCGGTGGAGGCGAGGACTGCGGGGAGCGATGGGTTGAGGATCGTTAGTTCCGGGAGGATGTTTTTCCGGATGCGGTTGCGCTGGTAGTTTTCGTTAGCGTTGGAGCTGTCTTCGCGCCAGGGGATTTTGCGGGCGGCCAGGTATTCGCGGATTTCGTCGCGGCGGATGTTGAGCAGGGGGCGGATGAGGTGGCTGGAGGTGGTCGGGCGGATGCCGCTGAGTCCGGCGGTGCCTGAGCCTCGGAGGAAACGGAAGAGGACGGTTTCGGCCTGGTCGTCCAGGGTGTGGCCGGTGGCTACGGAATCGCAGATGCCGTTGGCGATGCATTCGGCGAAGAAGTTGTGGCGCTGGCGGCGGGCTTCCTGTTCGGTGTTGCCTTCGGGCGGCGGGAGTACGGCTACGTGGATTGGCAGGTTGTGCTGTTTGGCTAGCTGGCGCACGAAGGCTTCGTCTGCGTCGGATTCTTCGCCGCGGAGTTTGTGATTGACGTGGAGGACTGCGGCGGCGAGGGCTCGTTCGTAGATTGCGGTCAGCAGGAAGACGGAGTCGGCTCCGCCTGAGACGGCTACACCGATTCTCTTGTGTTCACCCAAACCTGAGGCAAGCCGATCAATCACATCTTGATCTTACGGGGTTGGCGCTGTTCGTATATATGATGAAACTGTGAAGCTGCTGATCTTTTCCGATATCCATGGCGATGCTGCTGCGCTCTCGCGGCTGATGGCGATTGACGCCGATTACTATTTCTGCGCGGGTGATCTGGTGAACTGGGCGCGCGGCCTGGATGCAATGGGGGAGATCATGAAGTGGCGCGGGGATCGGGTTTACGTTATACCGGGCAATCATGAATCGGCTGGGCAGATCACTGCTTTCTGCGAGAAGTTCGGTTTTCATGATTTTCATGGTGGCCGGGTTCAGATCGATGGTTTCGTGGTGGTTGGCCTGGGCTATTCGAATCCGACGCCGTTCGAGACGCCGGGCGAGTATTCCGAGGAAGAACTGGAAACACGCTTGCATGCCTTCGATGGATTGAAGCCGATGATTGCGATTTGCCATGCGCCGCCGTTCAGTACGTCGCTCGATCGCATCACGAATCTGAAGCATGCGGGCAGCCGCACGATGCGGGAGTTTGTGCGTCGTGAACAGCCGCGTTATTTTTTTTGCGGACATATACATGAAGCGGCGGGTGCACAGGACAAGCTGGGTGAGACGTCGGCTATGAATGTGGGGAAGAAGGGTTATCTTCTCGACCTGGAGCAGCAGGCGGAATGGGGGCAAATCTGATGGCGACGCTTGGGTTGGTGGAATATGCGGATGCCGCGCCGGAAGTGCGGGCGGTTTACGACGACATCATGGCTACGCGTAAGACGGACTGGATCAATAATTTCTGGAAAGCGCTGGCGCACGATCCGGTCACGCTGCGGCGGACGTGGGAGAGCGTGAAGCAGATCATGGGGCCGGGTGCGCTGGATCCTCTGGTTAAGGAAATGATTTATGTGGCGGTCAGCGCGACGAATCAGTGCGGGTACTGCATCGCGTCACACACGGCGGGGGCGCGGAAGGCCGGGATGACGGATGCTATGTTCGCGGAAGTGATGGCGGTCACGGGCATGGCGAACGAAACGAATCGCCTCGCGAGCGGGTACCAGGTGGAGATCGACGAAAGGTTCCGGATTTCTGCCGAACCGCGACTGTAAGAAGCGGCGGGCGTAAGCTTATTCGGCGCGGTAAACTTCCATGAATTCGCCTTGTCCTGAGACTACGGAGTCGATGGCTTCCCTGACGTCTTTGTCTTTCCAGAGCCAGCGGGTGCTACCGTGGCGGACCCAGCGTTTGCGGTTCGGTTCGTCGATTTCGATCAGGTTCAGGTCGCGGCTTGCATAGGATTTCAAGGCGTTCATGATGATTTCGGGTTTGACCTCGGCTTCTACGACTACGTGAATATGGTTGCTGCGTACATGGGCAGCCCAGAGTTTCCATGCGCGGTGGGCGCATCCTTCGATCAGAGCTGACAGCACGGTTTGTGCGGCGTGGTCGATCGAGCAGGTAAGGACGCTGATCCATCAATCCCGCTTCATTTCGATTCGTGCCTTACTGACCGGCGCGAATGGGCTTCCGGAGACATGTGATGGCGGTCTACGGAGTTGAATTCGTCGCCATGCAGATGGGCACCATAGCAGGCGAAGGTTATCAGGTACCGCATGGGGTTGGGGTGCCGCTCCTTACAGTCACGGTTCGGTAACGTTAGCATAGCTGCTTAACCGGTAAACTAAAAACGTTTGGAAAACCGCGAGTACGCACGCATCCTGCATGAGACGGCCGATCTGATGGAGATCGCCGGTGACGACGGATTTCGCATCCGCAGCTATCGCAACGGCGCATCGACTATCGAAGGGTATCCGGAACGCATTGCCGACATTCTGGCGAACCCTGAGGCGAAGATCACCGACGTGCCTGGAATCGGCAAAGGCCTGGCAGCTGTGTTGGGCGAGATCGATAAGCGCGGCAGTTGCGAGCGGCGCGACGAGCTGCTGCAGAAGTTTCCTCCGGCCGCTTTGGATTTTCTGAAGATTCAGGGGCTGGGGCCGAAGAGTATTGCGCTGCTGTTTGAGAACTTCCAGGTTAAGACGATTGACGAACTGGAGCAGCTTTGTAAAGACCAGAAGCTGCGGACGCTGCCGCGCATGGGCGCGAAGCTCGAAGAGAAAGTGCTGCGGGGAATCGCGCAGATGCGCGAGCACAGCGGGCGATTCCATCTGAATTTCGCTGATAACGCCGCGAACGAAATGATGGGCTACATCAAAGAGCTGGGCGGGCTGGAAATCGTTGCGGCGGCGGGCAGCCTGCGGCGGGGGAAAGAGACCATCGGGGACGTGGATCTTCTCGTCACCGGGGCGAATGCCGCCGCTGTGCTGGATCGGGTGACGCAACATCCGCGCGTTCATGAAGTGCTGGGACGGGGCGTTAACAAGACCAGCGTCAGGGTGGGGCGCGAAGGCTTACAGATTGATGTTCGTGCGCTGGATCACGAAAGTTTCGGCGCCGCGATGCAATATTTCACCGGCAGCAAGGAACACAACGTCGCTCTGCGCCAGCGCGCCCTGCGGATGGGGTTGACGCTGAATGAGTACGGGCTGTTCCGTCTGGATGACAACACGCGGGTCGCCGGTGAGACCGAAGAGGGCGTCTATCAGGCGCTCGGACTCGACTGGATTCCACCGGAACTGCGGGAAAACCAGGGCGAGATCGAACTCGCGGAAGCGCATCAGCTGCCGAAGTTGCTGGAGCAGGGCGATATTCAGGGCGATTTGCACATGCACACGACCGCCACCGACGGCCGCGCCACACTGGAAGAGATGGCTCTGGCGGCGAAGGCTCTGGGGTACGGGTACATTGCGATCACGGATCACTCGAAGGCGCAGTCGATGAATTTCGGGCTGGATGAAAAGCGCGTCGTCGAGTTTGCCGAGACTGTGCGCAAGGTCAATGAGCGCGGGGATCTGGGGATTCGCGTGTTTTCCGGTCTGGAGTGCGACATTCTCAAAGACGGCGCGCTCGATATCGAATGGGATGCTCTGGCGGCGCTCGATGTCGTGATCGCCAGCGTCCACAGCCATATGAATCTGGAGGCCGATGCGATGACGGAGCGCCTGCTGAAGACGCTCGAGTGCCCGCATGTGACGGCGCTTGGGCATCCGACCGGCCGGCTGCTGCTTCACAGAGAGCCGTTCCCGTTCAATTTCGATAAGGTCGCGGATGAGGCGGTCCGGCGCGGCGTTGCGCTCGAAATCAACAGCAGCCCCGAACGCCTGGATCTCAGCGCGACCCATGTCCGCACGGCGAAGGCGAAGGGCGCGAAGTTTATCGTGTCGACAGATGCGCATCATCCGAAGCATCTCGACAACATGCGCTACGGTATTCTGACTGCCCGGCGCGGTGGGCTGACTGCTGCCGACGTGCTGAATACTGTTCCCGCGGAAGCGTTTGCGAAAACGCTCAGGCATTAGAAACATGAAAACATCACCCATGAAAATCGTGTCGTCGAAAGAAATCTATGCCTGCGGGCTGTTCCGGGTCACGCTGGACGAAGCGGTCGACAAGACCGGCTGGCGGATTCAACGCAATGTCATTCGCCACAATGGCTCGGCCGTGATGATGCCGGTTGATGCAAAGAACCGCGTGTTGCTGGTGCGTCAATACCGTTTGCCTGCGGATCAGTACATGTGGGAACTGCCTGCCGGTAAGATCGATGCGGGTGAAACGGCACTGCAGGCCGCCAAGCGTGAGCTGGTGGAAGAGACCGGCTTACGGGCGAAGAAATGGAAAAAGCTTGCGCTGTTCTATCCGAGCCCGGGGTACGTGGGAGAGACGATGACGATTTATCTGGCCACGGAACTGACCCAGGGCGAATCGCAACCGATGGATGACGAGCGGATTGAGACGCGCTGGTTCGGAAAAAAAGAGCTGAAGGAATTGATTCGCACGAACAGGATCACCGATGCCAAGACGATGATTGGATTCTTACATTGGGATCGGCTCTAGCGCGCACATGCTCACCGAAGGCCTGTGAAATAAGGGTTTGGAGTGGGTGGGGGTGAGGCGAGGAAGGAAAATCTACTGCCCTGAAATGAAGAAAGGGCAGATCCGAAGATCTGCCCCCGTTAGACTACTTTTTCTTTGCAGCCTTCTTCGCAGCCTTCTTAGGGGCGGCCTTCTTAGCAGCTTTCTTTGTTGCCATGTTGTTGATTCTCCCGATCTCTATTATGTAACAAGTTGCGAAAAAATAAAACAAAAAAATGAAAAAATGTTTTAGTTGGGTTCCAGGGGGTCGGAGACGCCCGGATGGTACAACGGTACACGAGTGAAAAAAATTCAACTGATCACGGATGGCGCGTGCCTCGGAAACCCAGGTCCTGGTGGATGGGCCGCGATACTTTTGCATGGCGAACACCGCAAGGAATTGTTCGGATGCGAAGCGCACACGACAAACAACCGCATGGAGCTGACCGCTGCTATTGAAGGCCTGCGCGCATTGCGCGAGCGTTGCGACGTCGAGGTGGTGACCGATTCCGAATACATGAAGAACGGGATCACGCAGTGGATCGTGAACTGGAAGAAACGCGGCTGGATGACCGCTGCAAAAAAGCCCGTGGTGAATCGCGACCTGTGGGAGATGCTCGATCACCAGACGACGCGGCACGCCACGCGGTGGAGCTGGACGAAGGGGCACGCGTCGCACGGCGATAACAATCGCGCGGATGAACTCGCATCGCTGGCGGCCCGCACACAGCGCTGTTCACATTGATTCAGCAGTTGATTCCGGCGGCTTATTCAACAAGCCAGGCGCGCTACTGCGGCTTCGTTCCACTCCACGCCGCTGCCGGAAGCGCCTTCTACGTTCGCCATTCCCTTCTCCACCACAAGGGGATCCTTCACAACCGGATTCCACCAGTTCGCGTATTCGAGATAATGTGCGGTCGGTGAGGCGCACATCAGCTGAGCGCTGAGTTCCGGCCACAGATGATTTGAAATCGGAATGGCATGGGCCTGGGCAAGCGCCGAGGCGCGTGTCCAGCCGGTGACGCCGCCGATCTTCATCACATCCGGCATCATGTAGTCCGAAGCCCCCGCCTCGATCGCCTCGCGCATGTCGTGCGGCCCCCACCAGTTTTCTCCACACTGGATGGGAGTCCGGATCTCGCGCGCGACCTCTGCGTGTCCACGATAGTCGTGGGCGCGAACCGGCTCTTCGATCCAGGTGAGACCTTCGTCATCCAGAAAACGAAGTCGCTCGACAGCGGCGGCGGGAGTCAGCGACTGGTTGTAGTCGACCATGATCGCCATTTCGTCTCCAACCGCTTTTCGAATTGACCGGACGACCTCCAGATCTTCCGCCACATTCGGGTATCCGATTTTGACCTTGATTCCGCGGAAGCCGAGCTTCGCCCAGACCTCGGCGCCGCGGGCGGAATCAGCCACTCCGTCATAACCAACTGCTCCGTATGCGGGGATCGGCTTTTCGATGCCCCCGAGCAAGCGCACAATCGACGTGTCGTGTATGCGCGCCATCGCGTCCCACAGCGCCATATCGATACCGGCAACCGCCATGCCAACCAGGCCCTGTATGCCGAGCAGACGAAAGCGCGTGGCAAACTGATCCGCGATCGCCACGGGCGCAAGCTCCTGCCCGGCGATCAGTTCGCCCAGATTTGCGATAAGTTCCGCGGTGGGCTTTAGCGCAGCGGCGTTGTATGTGAAGACGATGCTGTGGCCAACTGTCCCGTCGTCGGCGAAAACATCCGTAAGGACAAGGGGTGATTCCGTGACGGCGCCGCTGGCGGTACGATGCGGTTCCATGGGTACGCGAACGGCCCGAACCTGAAATCCGCGGATTCGTGGATTGCTCATTTCGCTATCATCCGGTATTTGCGATTCCCTGTAAACCCGTCGTGATGCCGGAATGTCCGGTTCCGCAACACGGCTACGCAACACGGTCTAAGAAACCCAACACGCTAAAATCAGCGTATGGCTAATGAAACCTACGCGGTGTTCGACACGACTGAAGGCCGCTTCAAAATCAAACTGTTCGACGACAAAGCGCCCAACACCGTGAAGAATTTCACCAATCTCGCCGAGGGCGTTAAGACCGGCAAACCGTTTTACGACGGGCTGGTCTTCCATCGCGTGATTCCGGACTTCATGATTCAGGGCGGATGCCCCCAGGGAACCGGCCGCGGCGGCCCCGGATATAATTTCGCCGATGAATTCCATCCTTCGCTGAAGCATTCCAAGCCGGGACTGCTTTCCATGGCCAATGCCGGCCCCAACACCAACGGCAGTCAGTTTTTTGTGACCGTCGCCGCGACGCCGTGGCTGGATAACAAACACACGATCTTCGGCGAAGTGATTGAAGGCTACGACGTGGCGGAGAAGATTTCCAAATTGCCGAAGGATTCCTCCGATCGCCCGAAGAAAGAAGTCCGGATCAACACCGTGACCATCGAGCGGAGTTGATTCCTGCCGCATCAGAACCTGGCGGGCGCGCGGCTACGCTGAAGGGGCACACCGCAATTTTCGGTGGCACGTTCGACCCGATTCACGAAGCCCACCTGGCTATGGCGCGCGCCGCTGCCGACGGATTTGCTCTGAGGCGGGTGCTGTTTGTACCCGCCTCGAACCCTCCCCACAAGTCCGGAATTGCGATGGCGAGTTGGGAAGATCGTGTCCGCATGGTGGAACTCGCGTGCGCTGTGGATCCCCGATTCGAGGTTTCCCGGATTGAGGAAAACGCAAATCCCAGTTACTCGATCCTGACGATCGAACGCCTTCTGGCGGCGGAATCGGGACCGCTGGCGTTTCTGATCGGCGCGGATGCTTTCGCGGAGATCCGCACCTGGTATCGTTGGCAGGACGTGATACGCCTCGTCGACTTCATTGTGGTCACGCGGCCGGGATCGAGTTACGACGCACCTCACGGTGCTCGCGTGCAGGAACTCAGCGGGCTCGACCTGCCTGTTTCTTCTTCAGAAATCCGCGAAGAAATCACGCTGGGACGGACGGATGTCCCCGTCCCGGATTCGGTGTTCCGCTACATTTCGGAAAACCGGCTTTATCAGTCATCTATGAGGGCGCACTCTCTGTCAAGCGAAAAACCCGATAAAAACTCTTCCGGAAGGTGAAAAACGAACGGCATTTGGATACACTTCGGGTATCCGGACGGAGGATAGGGCAACGCTGGAGAGCAACCTGAGCGCCGATCCGGTAGCCGGGATTGGTGCGGGAGTTTCGCGCTCCCGCCCAAACCTTTCGCGAAGAGTCAAAGAACCAATCCTGGCCGGAACGCGTTAAACTCCGGGGTCTGGGGCAGCGCCCCAGGGCTTGTCACCGGTGGTTATCGCGCCGAGCCGGCATGAACCTCCTTCGGTTATCTGTTGTTGTTTCGTCCCTTCGCTCTTACTTTCTGTCTCGTCCACAAGTCATCTATCCGCCCTGACAACGGGCATGAGCATCTTCGGCCCGGGTTTCGCAATCACAACGACGGCCTTGAAAGGCCAGACCGGTTTCCGCGCTTACCCGTTTCTGGACGAAGACTCTGCCACTACATGCACATGCGGTGGCCGATATTGTTGACGCTTCTTCAAAACCCACCAGCTGGCTTCCGCCAGATGTCTGGCCACGGCCACTGCGGCCTTGCCATGACACTTGTTCTTTTTAAGCCGATCGTAGAGTTCAATCACATGCTGATCGGCGTAGGTGTGGCGATGCATCAGAACCGCATGGGCGGCTTCCACAAAAGCCCAGCGCAGATAGTGGTTGGCCTGTGGCGATGTCGGGCCATGCCAGCTCTTCCCGCCACTGGCATGAACAGTCGGAACCAGTCCGGCGTAACTGGCCACATGCTCCGCAGTCGGGAAACGCCCGACGTCACCTATTTCCAGATAAATTGTGGCGCCCAGAATCTCTCCCACACCCGGCATCGACTTGAGCAGCCGCACCCAACCCAGTCTGCCGATGCGTTCCCGGATGCGGACTTCCAGTTCGTCAATGTGACGTTCGATTACATCGAGTATTTCCAGTTCGTGCAGCGTGGCGCGGCGTGTTTCTTCCGGCAGTTTGCAGACGACGCCGGAGAGCCGCGACCGGTTTTTCGGCGAGAACAGATCTGCCGGTGGCTCACCATCCATTACCCCGTAACGCCTGAGCGCGGCATGAATGCGGTTTTTCAAAACAGTCGTATGCGAACGAGTGGCCAGGCGGGTTCGCATCAGCCCGCGCAGATCGCGCAGCCGGGCTGGTGGAATCCAGACCTCCGGCAGTGTGCCGTTGCGCAGCAGAATCGCCAGCCCTTTGGCGTCGAGCTTATCCGTTTTGTTTTTACCGCTCATCCGATGCTTCGCTTCCAGTGGATTGACGAGCCGGGCATCGAGGCCGGCTTTCTCCAGTTCATCCATGAACCAATACCAGCCACCGCTGGCTTCCACGGCTACCGGCGTTCCTTTTTCCAGACCGCTGAGATAATCGCGCAGATCGCTTCCGCCGTGTTCGATACGCACCGGAGCTCCGATGCGTCCCGTTTCATCCACGCTGACGAACACCGAATAGCGTGCATGAGTGTCACAACCGATAAACTGCTTCACGTTGTACTACCTCCTGGCGATCAAGGTAACCTCAAAACCCTGTTCCCCGGCGAAAACTGCTGATTTCGCCCCCCGCCCTACATACGATCACAACAATCGTAAAAAAATTTAAATCGTTTCCTCTCATTCGGTTAGGGAGAAAAACGCCAAAATCCGGGCCCCGATTTTTGGAGGCGTGATGGTAATGCTGTTGCCAGGAGCAGCATGCGATCTCTTCAAAGAACACTCAAAGCGCTGAGTCCGGCCATTATTCTCGGGTCGGTCCTCTGCGGAACCATTTGGGGCCAGGGCGGCCTCACCACCATTCAGGACACTCTGTTCGATGCGGACGGCGCGCGTTACAACGGCACCCTCATCATCAAGTGGAGCACGTTCGATGCAAACAATCCGGGAACCGTCATCCAGCAGAGCAAGTCCCTGCAGGTAGTGAACGGCAACCTTTTGGTGCAACTCACGCCAAACAGCGTCGCGCTGCCACCGGCGAACCTTTACTCGGTTTTCTATCAAAGCGACGGGGACCAGCAGTACACCGAAACATGGACGGTACCGGTCAGCACGACGCCGCTGAAGGTTCCTCAGGTGCGTACAGGAGCCGGCGCGGGCAGCAGCGGCGCGGGCGGCGGATCGGCGGGCGGCTTGACGGGGACGGCCGAATCGACCGTTACCAATCTGGTTTCCGATCTCAACGCGCGCCCGATCAAAGGACCGGGATTCGGCACGAACGCGGTCGCGGTAGTCGACCAGAACGGGCAGATTGAAACCGTAGTCGGCAATCTTGGCGATTGCGTTTTCGTAGATGGCACAACCGGACCCTGCACCGCGGGTCTCACTCTGCCGACGTTCGTGAATGGCGAGATACCCGGTGGCCTGGTGAACGGGCTCAACCCTACGTTCACGCTGGCAAACACGCCCAGCGGTGCGAGCCTGTTAATGTTTCGCAACGGAGTTCTGCTGCAGGCCGGCGCGGATTACACGCTCACCGGATCCACTGTTCAGTTTTTCAGCATTGCGATTCCGCAAACGGCGGACAAGCTGGTGGCCCAGTACCGGATCGATTCCGGCTCAGGGAGCGGGGCATCCGTTGTCAGCGGACCGAGCGGCGCGCCGGGTGTCAACGGCTGCGGCGCGGTCGGCGCAGTCAGCAAGAGCGGGGCATATCAGATTGTGCCTGCCGATAGCGGCTATCTGATTATTCAGACAACAAACTCGAATTTCACGCTGCCCGTTACACCTCCACCGGCGGGGTGGTGCGTAGCGCTACTGTATACGAGCACTGGAAGTATCACACTTGGAAACAGCGGCAACACGATCAACGGCGTGGCCGCTGGTTTCACGATCGGGTCCGCGAGCGCCACGTACGCGGTCTCAGACGGGGCAGGTTACTGGGTATCGGGCGCTGCGGGAGCCGCCGCGTTCACGGACACCACCAACGCCTCGAATATTACGAGCGGCACGCTGCCGAATGCGCGAATCACGGGACTGCCGAATGCCAACCTTGCCAACGCTTCGCTGACCTTAACGGACAGACGGTTGCGCTTGGCTCGTCCGGCAACATCAATACGGGCGCGGCCCATGGTGTTGCGATTAATCAAGGAAACGGCACCGTGATCGGCGGGACGGCCGCAGGCACCGCGCATCAGCGGTTGCAATCCGGCGGAAGCAGCACCGATCCCACATTCAGCGACGATCGCGACGTGAAGGTCATTCCCTTCGGCGCCACGCCGGGAGGAACGGGTGGTGGCAGCGTGAGCTATGCGTCGGGGCAATGGTCCGCGACCGCGCGGGCAGGTACAAACAATATCGGGACAGCGTTGCAGGCGGCGCCGTCCACGGGTGCGGCACTTCAGTTTCTGCTCGAATTGCCCGGCGATTGGGATGCGGGTAATCAGCCGTACATCAATATCTTCTTTGGCTCGGGGACGAACAACTCCGGTACCGTCATCTGGACGGCGTCTTCGGCGTGCTCGAAACAGGACGGGAGCGTCTCTGACGATCCCTCTTTTCTTGCGGAAAGCGCTTTTGCTGCTCAAACGATGGCAGCAGCGAACCGGATGTGGGCGAAAGGCGGTAAGTTTACGGCGATGACAAGCGCCAATAACTGCGTTCCCGGCAGTTCCGTGATCGTCACAGTTGCCCTCTCCGGTACTGCTACGGCGCCAATCAACGCCTATCAGGCTGTGATTACGATTCCGACCCTGCCGATAGCGGCACAGGTGAACTAACCATGAAACATCTGATGGCAAGAATCCTGATTGCCGCGCTGGCGGCCGTTCCTTTGTTCGGTGGCTACGGCTATGTGTCCTCCGTTACGTTCGCTGGAGCGACGGGTTCAACGCAGACCAATATTACGCTGCTATTCAGGTTTGGCGACCCCAACCTGAAAACGGCTGCAAACGGGGGGCAGATTCAGAATCTCTGCTCCCGGAACGGAACCAGTGTTCCGTGCGATTTCATCTTCACCAACGATTCGACCTGCACCATCATCACCGGCGGTTATAAATGGGGTTTCGACGGTGACTATTCCGCGACGGCGGGCACGGGGCACGGCTGGGTGATGATTCCGTCATACACGACTTCCGGAGTGACGCCAACGGTGTGCATTGGGAATTCAGCGATCTCAACCTATCAGGGCGGTGCGGTTGGGGCAGAGTTCGACTCCAATACTATCCTCGCATTGCACCTGGCAAACGGAACGACGCTCAGCCTGACGGATTTTTCGTCTACCGGCAACACAACAACTAACACCAATGGTTCGATAGCGACAACCGGAAAGATCGACGGTGGGGTTAGCTTTGCAGCGGCCAGCCAGCAGTATCTGACTATCAACGCTGCAAGCTCCGCGTGGAATCCCACCTCATTTACCGCTGAAGAATGGTTTAACAGCACGACAGACCTCAATATTCTACGGCGGGATGACGGAACGACTCGCGCATGGCTGATAAATCTGGGGAGCGGTTCTGTGTCGTGCCTGCTGATTTTTGGCAGCTTTCCGGGTGTGACCTCCGCAGCTGCTACTTATGCAGACGGCAACTGGCACCATGCTGCGATTACAGTCTCCGCGACTGGTGGCATTTCAACTATTACGTTGTACGTGGACGGTGTCCTGCAAGGCTCGGCATCTACAGCAGGCACTAATCCTGTAGCCAGCTCGTTGATACGCATCGCCGGGTTGCCCAACTTCGGATCATGGTATAGCGGAAATGCGGATAACACCGTGTACTCCACCACCGTGCGTTCGGCCAACTGGATTGCGACGGAATATGGCAATCAGAACTCCCCTCCCGCGATCGGACAGTTTACGGGCTCGCGCGGGATTCAGGTGGTGGGCACCACAGTGGGCGCCGCTGTCTATTAGGGAAGCTCTTATGCCGGTGAGGGGCGGGCTCAATTGTCCCTCACCGGTACACACTCGCGAGTAACAGTTCCACGCAAACGCAGCCGCCAGGCGCTAATATGAATCGGAGGGTGAAAAGTATGGCTGGTGGACTGAAGCAATTCCTTTTGCGGGGAAACGTAGTCGATCTTGCAGTCGGCGTGGTTGTTGGCGCCGCATTCGGAGCTATCGTTACCGAGTTCACGAAAGACCTTTTGACGCCGGTGATCGCGGCTGTCGTCGGAAAGCCTGACTTTTCCGCGATTCAGTTCGAAATCAACGGGAGCAAGTTACTGGTGGGGAACTTTCTCAACGCCGTGATTTCATTCCTGCTGATTGCGATCGCAGTCTATTATTTCGTGGTTGTTCCCGTGAACGCGCTCATTGCACGCACCAGCAAAGAACCAGCGCCGGCGGATCCGACGACAAAGAAATGTCCGGAATGTCTCAGCGAGATCCCGATCCCCGCCAAACGTTGCGCGTTTTGCACGTCGCAGATCGGCTGAACGGGCCGCTGGCAGGGATTGCCACGACAGGGAACCGCAACACATCGACCGTATGTTACGGTAGTGATTTCCACCCCTCAAATGAATTTTGACCGGACCATTGCGCGCCTGATCGATCACACTATTCTCAAAGCCGATGCCGTTCGGGAGGAAGTGAAAACCGTCTGTGGCGAGGCGTTACGTTACGAGTTCGCCAGTGTGTGCGTAAACGCCTTTTGGGTACCTTTGGTGGCGGCGGAACTGAAGGGATCGAACATGAAGGTTTGTACTGTGGTCGGGTTTCCGCTCGGTGCAACCAGCCGCGCGGCCAAAGCAGCGGAGACGCGGGCCGCTCTGTCTGACGGCGCGGAAGAAATCGATATGGTGATCAACATCGGCGCCCTTAAGGGTGGCGAAACGGGTATTGTGGAGTCTGATATTCGCGGCGTCGTGGATGCCGCCCACAGCGCCGGTGCTCTCGTGAAGGTGATCATTGAAACAGCGTTGCTCACAGACGCACAGAAAGTTCTGGCATGCCAGATAGCTCAGAAGGCCGGCGCTGACTATGTCAAGACATCTACCGGCTTCAGCAAGTCCGGAGCGACGGTGGAAGACATCGCCCTCATGAGGCGCACCGTTGGGCCGACCATGGGAGTCAAAGCCTCGGGTGGTATCAGAACACTGGACGACGTCAGAGCGATGGTCGCCGCCGGGGCTACCCGAATCGGCGCCAGCGCGGGTGTCGGTATTGTCGAATCGACGGCAACCACCGGGACTTCGTCGGCCGGGTATTAGCATGGCCTCAACGCGCGCCAAAGCGCCTGTTCAGTTCCGCGAACGTACAGAGCTGCTGGATTTTCTCCTCGAAGTCTCTTCCTCCATGGCTGAGACTCTGGATCTGGACGAACTGCTCTCCAGCGTCGCGGGAATTGTGCAGCGGGTGATCCCGTACGAGCTTTTCGCCATCCTTCTCTTTAATGAAAAAAAGCAGGAACTCCGGATTCGCCATGCGGTTGGGCATCGGGAGGACGTGGTTCGAAATCTTGTCATCAGGCCAGGCGAAGGCATCGTCGGCATGGCGGCGCAAACGCGCGAGCCGATTCTTGTACCCGATACGCGCCTGGACAGCCGCTATTTACCGACTTCGGACGTCGTGCGGTGCGAGCTCAGCGTACCGATGATCGCCCGCAAACGCCTGGTGGGAGTCATCGACGTACAGTCGGCACGCGTAGGAGCGTATTCGGATTACGATCGCGCCCTTTTACGGCTGATCGGCGGCAGGGCCGGGGCAACGATCGATAATGCGCTCCTCTATCGCCGGGCGGAGCGCCAGTATCGCACGATCCGGGCGCTTTCACGGATATCCCACGAGTTCTCATCGATTCTCGATGTGGACGAACTGCTGGGTAAGATCGCGTCAAGCGTCCGTACGCTGATCGATTACAGCGCTTTCAGCATTCTTCTGGTGGATGCCGAGCGGATATCGCTGCGGCACCGGTTCAGCCTGCGTTATGACGAGCGGGTCAGCATCGACAATATCCCGATGGGGAAAGGAATCACGGGAGCGGCGGCAGTCGGCCGCGAGATTGTCAGGGTCCACGATACGGCGATTGACCCCCGCTATATCGCTACCGATTCCGGCATCCGAAGTGAGCTTGCGGTACCGCTGATGGTTCACGACGTCGTGATCGGCGTGATGAATCTCGAGAGTGAACGGATCGGTTTCTTCACGGAAGATCACGCGCGGACTATGAGTCTGCTCGCGCCGTCCGTGGCGATTGCGATCGAGAATGCGCGGCTCTATCAGGAAATCGGCGAGCGCGAAAGGCTCATGCAGGAAGATTTGCGCGCGGCCTTCGATCTGCAGACAGTGCTGCTGCCACAGGAAGCGCCCGATGTCTCAGGTCTCGAGATTGCTATCGGGTTGCGGCCTGCACGCGAGATCAGCGGCGATCTCTATGATTTTTTCCAGCACGGCGATTCGCAGACGCAGATTGCATTTGGCGATTCCAGTGGGAAGGGAGCGGCTGCTGCCTTGTTTGGCGCAATGGTCAGCGGGCTCATGCGCACCCTGGCTCCCCGGCGGCGCAAACCGGCGGAACTGATGAAGTCACTGAATGACGCGTTAGTTCATCGCAAAGTGGAAGGCCGTTACCTCACGCTTCTCATGATGTTGTGGGACCCGCAGACGCTGGCGTTCACGATGGCCAACGCGGGCGGATCACCCCCGATGATTTGCCGCGCGGGCAAGATCATTAATGTGCGCGTGGAGGGCGTCCCGCTCGGCCTGCTGCCGGACCGGGACTACGAAGAGACAAGTTTCCAGACCCGCCCGGGAGATCTGGTAGTGCTCTATTCGGATGGGGTATCGGATCATCTGTCAGCGGCCGGCGAGGAATATGGACCGTCCCGCCTGAGCAAAATTCTGCAGCGCGATTGCAATCTCAACCCCCGCGAACTGGTCAGAAATATTTTTGCCGATCTCGATGATTTCAATACCGTGCGCTTCGACGACCAGACTCTGATTGTGATGCGCGTGAAGTAATGAGGAATTGCTGATGTTCCACTATGTAGATGGCCGGCTTTTTTGCGAGCAGGTCAGTCTGGAGGATATTGCCCGTGGCGCGGGAACTCCGTGCTACGTGTACTCCGCGCAATCGATCATGGATGCCTGGCGGGCGTATGACGACGCGCTGGCCGGATTGCCGCATCTGGTTTGTTACGCCGTCAAAGCCAACTCTTCGCTCGCCGTACTTTCGATGCTGGCCCGCGCCGGCTCGGGGTTCGACATCGTATCGGGCGGCGAGTTGTTCCGTGTGCTCAAAGCAGGTGGGGATCCGGCCCGCATCGTGTTTTCCGGTATGGGCAAAACAGCGGCGGAAATTGAGCTTGCGCTGAAAGCCGGGATTCGGAATTTCAACTGCGAATCCGAGACCGAACCGGCGTTGATCGATTCGATCGCGGGCACGCTCGGTGTCACTGCGCGATTTTCACTGCGGGTGAACCCGGATGTGGACGCGGTTACCCATCCCTATATCAGTACAGGCCTGAGAGATCACAAATTCGGTGTCGATATCGCGACCGCCCCCGACCTATATCGCCGGACGGGTGCGTTACGCCATGTGAAGGCCTCAGGCGTGAGTTGCCATATCGGATCGCAGATCCTCGACTATTCGCCAATTCTTGAGGCGGCAGGCAAGGTGCTGAACCTGGTGGAAACGCTGCAGGCCGAAGGGATACCGATCGATCATATCGACCTTGGAGGCGGACTCGGCATCGCTTATCAGTCGGATGAAGATGCGCCGGTGATCCGTGACTTCATTACCGATCTGCGGGATCGGATCGGCAGGGCGCATCTGACGGTGATGATCGAACCGGGACGCTCTATCGTGGGTGCCGCCGGAGTGTTGCTGACACAGGTTTTGTATCGCAAGAAAAGCCCGGCAAAAGAATTCATTGTGGTGGATGCGGCCATGAACGATCTGATTCGCCCTGCGCTCTACAAGGCACATCACGAGATCAGGCCGCTCCAACAGACAGGTGGCGCGTCGGTGATCGCCGATGTGGTGGGACCGGTTTGCGAGACCGGCGATTTCCTGGCCCGGAATCGCGAGATGGCCGATGTCCAGCCGGACTCGTACCTGGCGGTTTCCTCCGCCGGAGCTTACGGCTTCGTGCAGGCATCGAACTACAACTCGCGTCCGCGCGGGGCGGAAATTCTGGTGGAGGGAGACCGGTGGCGCGTGATCCGGACTCGAGAAACCCATGAGGATCTCATCAGAGGAGAAACCATATGAGCGATCTGCGCTTTCCGATTGGGCGTTTTACTTACCCGGACAAAGTATCGACCGCGGAGCGGGACGATTTTCTCAACCGGCTGGAATCCACTCCTGCGCGTTTGCGGGCCGTTGTGGCGGGAATGTCAGCAGGGCAACTGGATACGCCCTATCGCGAGGGCGGCTGGACAGTGCGGCAGGTAGTTCATCACGTTCCCGACAGCCATATGAACAGCTATGTGCGGTTTAAGCTGGCGCTGACCGAGGACGAGCCTGTTGTGAAACCGTATGATGAAGCCGCCTGGGCCCTGCTCGGCGATACGGCAAATACACCCATCGAGACTTCACTGACGCTGCTGGAATCACTGCACGGGCGTTGGGTCACGCTGTTGCGCGGCCTGACGGAAGAACAATGGAAACGGAAAATGAGGCACCCGGTGAATGGCGCGCTAAGGCTGGATCAGGTTATCGCGCTGTATGCGTGGCATGGCGACCACCACATCGCACACGTTCAGAGCGTGGCCAATCGGTAGTCTGAACCGATAGTCTTAACGGGGCGACTATTCGTCGTCCTCGTCGTCTTCATCCACTTCGACCGGAGGCTTCACCTTCTCCTTCTTGGGCTTACCGGATGAGCGGAACCACGAGAAGAGTCCACCTTTGGGTTTCGGCGCAAAGTCGGAAAATGGTTCGGGCTCATATGGCCCCTTCATGGCCGATTCCGGGGAATCCGAAACAGAAGCGGCTGTCTCGCCCTGACCTTCGGCGCTGAGAACTTCAGGCGCGTGACCGGTAACCTCGGGCCGACTGTTCAGATCTGTCTCGGCGCCCTCGTCATCTTCTTCCTCTGAGGCGTCGGTGGGTACATCCGTCTTCGTGTAGTAGTAGGTGTACTTGCTGTAGAGTTCACCGGCGCGCGCGCCGTTAGCCACAATGCCGAGCACGTTGTTTTCACACAGCGTCTGAATGGCGCGGACCACGCTGTCATAAGTGGTGGAGCCGATCCGCACCACCAGGATAATTCCGTCCGTGATGGTGGCGAGCAGGTTCGCATCCGCCGAGAACAGCAATGGCGGGGTATCCAGAATCACCCAGTTGAAAACCTTGCGGAATGAGTCCAGCGTATAACGCACCGGACGCATATTCAGCAATTCCAGCGGATTACGTACGGAAGAGCCAGCCGGGAGGATATACAGGTTCGTTCCCTCGACGTGGCGGATACATTCTTCCAGTGATTTTTCACCCAGCAGGAAGTCGGAAAATCCAGGGGTCCTTTCGCATTGAAACTGCTGGTGCACGACGGGCCGGCGAAGATCGAGATCGGCCAGCAATACAGGCAATTCGAGCTGCGCCTGGGCCAGGGCAAGATTGCATGCCGTGAATGTTTTCCCCTCGGCGGGTGACGCACTGGTACACACGACGACCCGAAGATCCTGCTGCGCCTGCATGTGATTGAGGCGGGTGCGCAGACTGCGGAATTCTTCCGAAGCCCCGTCATGGGGTTCCGCGGGATTAATCAGGTGCGCTTCGGGAGCGGGCCGGAACGGAATTGTTTTGCAGCGCGACAGAAAAGCGCGGGCGTCGATCTGGAGCCCGCCTGTCTCGGGGCGCATGAGGCCCCTCGAGGGTGCTGCCTGAGAAGGAACATCGATCGGGGCGTCCGGTCCGGAAACACCGGCCTCGTCCTTAACAACGAGCGCGTGACCATCATCCTCGGGCGAAGGAGGATCGAGTGTTCCATCCAGCATTTGCTCCGCGCGGCGGAGCGCATCGTGTACACGGCTCATATTTTCCTTAAATCTTCACTGTCCCCTGGCGATTAACTCTTAAATGTGACCTGATAGTAGTACACGAGCGAACCGGCCACTGCGCCGGCACATATAAGGACAGCTGCGGCCCACGCAAGATAGGTCAGCCTTCTCTTGCGCTTGACGAGCATGGTGTTTTCGAGAAGCGGAATACTGCAAAGGACGGGCAGATTCGTATACGCACGAACGTCCTTCAGATTCTTCAGTGACGTATCCTTCGCTTCCTGCAGTCCGGCCATCCCGAGGCCAAGAATGATCGACAGGGCGAAGCCCAAGCCGATAATCTGTGGACGGTTGGGCTTGGTCGGGGCTCCGGGAATATTCGGGGTATCCAGCACGTCCAGAATTTCGCCGACCTTTCGCTGGATCAGCTGTCCGTTGGCATCGGCGAGTTGCTGTTTCCTCTCCCATTCCAGATAGGTCGCTTCCGCCAGTTCCTTCGCGTGGCGCAATTCCTCGTAATTTGCCTCGACGCCGGTGCTGTCCTTCAACATCTGGTTGACATCGTCGCTGTCCTTTTTATAGAGGGCCTGCTCGGCCTGCAGCCTTGCGATGTCGTCATTTATCAGCTTTTCATTGGCATCGATCTGCTTGAGTTGATTTTCGATATCGCGGTGGTGCTCGGCTTGTTTGATGCCAGCCATTGTTCGCGCAGCATCCCTCGGCTTCGCCGCATCGGCTTCGGCCTGCACCGCATCCGCCTGAGCCTTGGCCTGAACTCTTTTTTCGAGTTCCGCGCGCTTTGTTTTATAACCGTCCAGCTGGAGTTGGGCGTTTCTGATGGCTGGATACTTGTCGTTATATTGTTTCCGGAGTTGCTGCAGATTGAACTCCGCACTATCAATGTATTTATCGAGCTGCGCCAGTTCCTGGTTCTGTTGCGCGCCAGGAGCCCCGGGGGACGACGCCAGACTCAGAAGATTCTCCTGCTCCTGGTCGTAGAACTCACTGTTTCCCTTGATCTGGTCCCTCGCCGTTTCCAATCTGGCCACCGATTCGTGATCGTGAAAGATCTGGTCGGTGTCACTTTGGATCTTTGCCGTGTAACCGGATTCGCGCGCGATATTCAGCTGGGCCTGTTCCGGCAGCTTGCCTGCATTGCCTTCTTTGAAGGCTGTCAGCTTATCGTTCGCTTCGGCAAGATCGGCCTTGGCTTTTTGAAGGAGGTCACCGACTGTACTTTTGATCGCATCTTGGTCCGATTTTTGAGTGTTCTGGTTATATTCGTCGAATTTGCTCATCAAAGCCTGGACGGTCTGCTGGGCTTTGAATCTGTCGTAATAGGTAAATGTGATATCGAACGCAGTAGCCCGTCTGCTCATTGCGCCGGGCAGGGCCACGAAATTAATCCCGATAGAGTGCTTGAATTTTTCAATGACGTCTTCAAGCGGCTCGGTTTTCAGTTCCTTGTTGTAAAGAAGCAGCCGCGGGTCATTGATGATCGCCGACAACTCTCTTACGCTCATGATCGACGTTTCCATCTGCTGAATCCTGTCGTTGAGCGAGTTGCTGATTGTGGACTGGACCACGTTGTCGCTGACCTGCGCCGGCGTGATCTGCATGGTCGCCTTCGACATGTATTCGTTCGGCAGCAGAAAAGCCACGCAGATAGACACGACAACACCCAGGAATGCGGGGCCAATGATCCAGCTGGCGTGCCGTCTGCCGATGTCGATGTAATCTTCGACATCCAGTGTCCGTCGTGAAATGCTGAAGGATTGAGTCGCTACCATTTCCTGTCTCCGCTACTCCTTAACAATGATCAGGTCCCCGTCTTCTAACTGAATATTCTGGGCCATATTTTTGCCCTTGAGGACCTCAAGGTAGTTAAAGTGAAAGGTTTGTGTACTGCGTCTTATCTGGACATCTTTTTTATTCGCAAAATCCTTGAAGCCACCCGCGGCCGCAATCGCATCCAGAACCGAGGTATCGCGCAAAAGCGGCACCGGTCCGGTCCTGCCCAGGCCGCCGACGATTGTGTACTGCTTGCTGTTGCTGCGCAGAAGCTGGACGTTTACGACAGGCTCTAAAACTCCGCCGTCATCATGGAGCTTCTGAGCGATTAAATCGCTCAATTCGGGAACGGTCAGCCCTACAACCCGGAATGTCCCGATCAGTGGCATTGAAATCCGGCCATCCGGACCGATGGTATAGGTGCCTGGCACCGTCCGCTCTTCGAAAACGAAAACTCCGACCACGTCGTTCGGTCCAAGAACATAGTAGGGCGGTTCACCGGGGGCGGGCTTTGCTCCCGTTCCGGCACCCGTTCCGGCAGAATTCGCCTTTCTCGGGACTGCCACCTGCGGGGGTTCAGATACCGGGGCTGCAGCTTGTTCCGAAGGCGCAGGCGTGACTGCGGACACTTCGACTTTGGCCGGGGTAGAGGCGCAAGGTAGGTCTGCAGGACAATCCGCAGGCTTCACAGGAGCGCTCACGGCTGGAGCCGAAACTGGAGCTGTGGGCGTAGACTCCGTGAAGGCGCCGGGGTACTTTTCGATATACTTATTCGCGTCGTCAAAGCCTTTGAGCGGGGTCGCGGGCGCATTCTGCGGCTTCATGACGCCGTCTTTGATGAGCTGCGCGATTGCGCGGGCTGCTTCAGCGGCGATCGCAGCGTCCGGCCGATGCGTGCCGTCCGGGTTGAACATCAATCCCTGTAGTGTCTGGGTAACGCAAAACCACTCTGAACCCAACTGACACCCTGCTGAAGTCGGCGGGGCGGCGGTCGCGGTGGGAGGCGCGGCACCGGAAGAATCGACTGCCGGGGCCGTCTGCCCATAGCCGAAACCGGCTAATACCAGAAATACAGAGGCGATCTTCGACCAAAATTTCGTGCCCACTTTATAAATCGTAGCAAGACCTAACGCGATTCGAGAATATACTTCGGTATATGGGACATAGTACTTTATCTCAACGAGCTTGGTACCTGGCGAAAACAGACCCTGAAACGTACTCAATCGAACACTTGGAGCGGGATAAGCAGACGGTTTGGGATGGAGTTCGAAATCCACAGGCTCTGCGAGCCATCCGGGAGATGCGGGTCGGCGACCGGGTTTTCATCTATCACAGTATGGGAGACGCTGCGGTAGTCGGGTTGGCGGAGGTAACCGGGGATGGACGTCCGGATCCTTCCAACCCGAAACTGGCTGTCGCCGAATTTCGGTTCTTAAGCCGGATAGAACCACCGGTGACTCTGCGCGAGATTAAGGAGTCAGAGGAGTTCTCCGACTGGTCTCTGGTGCGGCAAAGCCGGTTATCGACAATGACCGCGCCTGACCATTTTGTCGACTGGATTCAAAAAAAGAGACCCAAAATAAAATTCTAAATATTGTATTTTCTTGCACTTAGCGGCGTTTTTGTTCCATAAATGGAATTCCCGAAACGGGACGGCCCCGTAAGCCCCTTGTTTTCAATGTTTGGCGCGGTAAAAAAGGCTCTCCCGCTGGCATCCCAACTGCACTTACAATGATAATGTCGAATGCCGGTTGACTCTAACCGGCAGCGGGATTTCTATGCTCCAGGAACTCAAATTCCAGCTCTCGACCGCCCTGTTGACGGTCCTGACCATCGCGGCTGCAATTGCGGCTGGGCTGAACTTTGAGCAGAATCACAAATTCCCCCTTCCCGACGATGGCGCTCTCTGGGCTGACCACGCGAGTAGCGTGATAGCTGAGCGGGTGACTGCCGACGGGCCGGCATATCGCGCCGGAATCCGGGAAGGCGACGTACTGCTGAATATCCAGAACGCGCCTGTCGCCCATGCCAATGACGTGCCCAAAACGCTGGCAGGAATTGGCGCGTGGGGCAAGGCTGTTTACCATTTGGAGCGCGATGGCGTGGATATCCCCGCCACTGTGTTCATTGCAGAAGTACGGCGCGGCGCAACGCTTTCTTACCAGTACCTGGTGGGCGCGGCATACCTGGCGATTGGGCTCTTCATCTATTTCCGGCGTGGCAGCGCTCCCAAGGCACGGCATTTTTATATTTTTTGCCTGGCTTCATTCGTCTTTTCGTGTTTTCATTACACCGGTAAACTCAATGCCTTCGATCAGGTGATGTATTGGGGAAATCTGGTGGCGGGTTGGCTCGCGCCCGCATTGTTCCTGCACTTCTGTCTGGGCTTTCCCGAACCGCGTTCCTGGCATCGCCGCTGGATGACCGCTACTATCTACGCGCCTGGCGTACTTCTCACGATCGGTGCGCTGGGATTTGCCACAGGCATTCTTTCCGCCCCAGGGTATTCGCTTGTGGCGGTGCGGGATGTTCTTGACCGTTGCTGGATGGCTCTGCTGACGGTTACTTACATCGCGAGTGGACTGGTACTCCAGAGCGGTTACAAGAAGTCAGAAGATACTGTCATCCGGCAGCAACTGAAGTGGCTGCGTAACGGCATCCTTTTTGGCTTTGCGCCATTCGGCATACTTTATGCCGCGCCGTACGTCCTCGGCACATACGTTCTCGACTATCCGTATCTGAACTACGCGGTATTGACGCTGCCGCTGATTCCACTCACCATCGCGTACGCCATCCTCCGCTACCGCCTGATGGATGTGGATGTGATCTTCCGCCGCGGTTATGCTTACACGCTCGCAACACTGTGCGTGCTGGCCGCGTTCTACGCGATTGTCCTCGGCGTGAGCCGTTTGGTTCAGGTCAGCTTCAAGGACATGAGCAGCACGAATCTCGTAATCGTGATGCTGATCGCAACGTTCCTGTTCCAGCCCATCCGGAACTGGATACAGGAGCGTCTGGACCGTTATTTCTATCGCGATCGCTATAACTACCGCAGGACGCTGGTGGAATTCGCGCGGGAGCTGAATTCGGATTCCGAACTGGATCCCATGCTGCAATCCGTTGCCGACCGGCTGATGCAGACGCTGTCGATCCGGCATGTTGCCTTCTTTCTGGCAGACGATGTGCATGGCGAGACCGCTGCGGAAGCTGACGCCGCACGCGAGAACGCGGCTGGCGACATCCAATGGAAGCTTCGCCTTGCGATGGGGTCGAGTGCGCGGGCGCTGGAGGCAGGAGAAACTCTCGATCTCAGTTTTCTCGGCTGGCCCCAAAAGGGACCCTACCTGTTTTTTGAGCGGACCCGCTATCACCTGGACGTGATCGCCCGGGGATGGCCGGCCACGGTGCGGCGCACGATCGCCGACCTGGATCTGAACTACTATCTGCCCTGTTCGGTACGCGGCCGGACCATCGCCTATCTCGGGGTGAGCCGCACAGAGACGGGCGAATTTCTTTCGAGCGACGACGTGGAATTGCTGATGACTCTGGCAAACTACGTCGGGATCGCCATTGAGAACACGAACCTGTACCGGTCTTTGAAAGAAAAGGCCAATGAGTACGAACGCCTGAAGGAATTCAGCGAGAACATCGTGGAATCGATCAACGTCGGCGTGCTGGCGGCCGATCTGGAAGATCGCGTGGAAAGCTGGAATACGCAGATGGAGCGGCTGAGCGGAATCGGGCGGGCGGACGCGCTCGGACGCCGTCTGGCGGAACTTTTTCCTGCGGCGCTGATGGAGCAGCTCGATCGCACTCACGGCGAAATGCGAATTCAGCATCTCGACAAATTCCTGCTCGATTCCACGCACGGTGAGGCGACGGTGAACATCGCCATCGCGCCGCTTGTTTCGCGCGAAATGGAGCAGATCGGCCGCCTGGTTATTTTTGACGACATTACCGCGCGCGCCGAACTGGAACGCCGGCTCGTGCAGGCGGACAAGCTTTCCAGCATAGGGTTGCTCGCTGCCGGGGTGGCCCACGAAGTGAATACACCGCTCGCGGTCATATCGAGCTACGCCCAGATGCTGGCCAAACAGGTATCGGGCGATGAACAGAAGTCGCGGATGCTTGAGAAGATTTCCGGCCAGACGTTTCGTGCGAGCGAAATCGTCAACTCGCTGCTCAATTTCTCACGCACCTGGACATCAGACCTTGCGCAGGTGAATGTGAACAGCGTGATTGAGGAGACCCTGGCGTTGCTGGAGCATCAGCTTCGCAAGGCGGGCGTGGAAGTGCGGACGGATCTGACGCAGGATCTCGAATCGATTCGCGGCAATCAGGGCAAACTGCAACAGGTGTTTCTCAACCTGTTCCTCAATGCCCGCGATGCCATGGAACCCGCAGGCGTGCTCCAGGTGATTACGCGCCGCAGCAGCAAGGGGGTTGAGGTGGACGTGGTCGACACCGGTCACGGCATTGCTCCGGAGCATATGGGACGTATCTACGATCCTTTCTTCACTACGAAAGGCGTCAAAAAGGGAACGGGCCTGGGGCTTTCGGTAACATACGGAATTATTCAGGAACATGGTGGGGCGATTGAAGCCATATCCAAGCCGGGCGAAGGCACCTGTTTCCATCTGGAATTTCCGATCAGGAAAGCGGTGACGGCGTGATGGCGCCGACGCGGGATCTTTCAGCCGGAACATCTGGACTCGGAACATCGGGACAAAGTGGAACTGCGCGGGCGCGCATTCTGATCATCGACGACGAAGCGGAAATCCGCGAGAGCCTGGAAGCACTGCTCACGTCGGAAGGTTACGAAGTCGAACTGGCGCCGAATGCGACGGAGGGTGAGCGAAAGCTGGAATCCAGAGCGTGGGATCTGGTGCTTCTCGACCTCATGATGCCGGATAAATCCGGCATGGAAGTGCTGCGGGACGTGCGGGAGCGCGACCGGCACACGCCGATCTTCATGATCACGGCCTGGGGCGGCGTTGAAGCCGCGGTGCAGGCAGTCAAACTCGGGGCAAACGATTACGTATCGAAGCCCTGGGACAACGACAAGCTCATTATCGAAATCGAGCGCGCGATTTCCGGTCAGCGCCTGCTCGATGAGAATACGCAACTCAAGCGGACGCTGAAGCAGCGTTACAGCTTCCCCAACATTGTGGGCAAGAGCGACCGGATGCTGAAGGTGCTCGACCTGGTTTCGCAGGTGGCCTCCAGCCGTTCCACGATTCTGATCACCGGAGACACAGGAACGGGCAAGGAATTGATTGCCAAAGCCATCCACTCCAACTCACCGCGCGTGGACTATGCCTTTGTCGCAGTCAACAGCGGTTCCCTGCCGACAGACCTGCTGGAATCGACCTTGTTCGGACACGTGCGCGGTGCGTTCACAAGCGCTGTCCAGAATAAGAAGGGCGCCTTCGAAGTCGCGAATAAAGGCACGATTTTCTTCGATGAAGTCGGGACCATCGGGCCGGAAACGCAGGCGAAATTGCTGCGCGTGATTCAGGAAAAGGAATTCACACCGCTCGGATCGAATGAAGTCATCAAAGTGGACGTCAGGATACTGGCGGCCACGAACGCCGATCTGCGGAAGATGGTGGATGAGAAGAAATTCCGGGAAGATCTTTATTACCGGCTCAACGTCATCAACATCAATCTGCCGCCGCTGCGCGACAGGCGTGAAGATATTCCGGCGCTGATTCAGCACTTCCTCGAACGATTCTGCCGGGAGAACGAGAAATATCTCGACGAGCAGGGGCATACGCTGCTTCGGCTCGATCCTGAAGCCATGCAGTTGTTGCTGGACCATCATTGGCCGGGCAATGTCCGCGAACTTGAGAACGTGGTGGAACGGGCCGTCGTACTGGCCGCGGTGCCGGTGATCACGGTGGATGTGCTGCCCGACTATCTGGTTCAGGCGGCCGGCATTCGGACCAGGCCGAGCGAGAACGGCGCATTGCCGGCGGATGCATCGTTGTTTGAGATCGTGGCGGAATTTGAGCGCCGCACGATCACGGAGTATCTGGATCGCTACAACGGTAGCCAGACAGAAGCTGCGGAAGCTCTGCGCGTTCCGCTTTCCACGTTGAATCAGAAGATCAAGCGCCTCAATATCGACGTGAAGAAGCGCAGCGAAAAAACCGCCTGATTTCCCGAACTGCGGCGGACTGCCACAGCTTCCTTGCCTCGGTACAGTAGTAGCAATGGCTTCACCGAGGGAATTTGGCCCACGTTTCTGGTCTTTAATCGCGGCAACATTTCTGGGTTTTGTGGGAATGGGAACCGTGCTGCCAGCCCTCGCTCCACACGTCCGTCATGACCTTGGCGGCACTGACCACACAGTCGGCTTTGTCATCGGCATCTTTTCGGTAGTTGCACTCTGCGGCCGCGTGGTCTCAGGACCACTGGCGGACGGAAAGGGCCGGAAGGTTGCATTCCTGGCTGGCCTGGCTTGTTGCGCGGTGGCGGGCGTTGTTTATCTCCTGCCACTGGGGATCACCGGGATCTGGTTAGGGCGTTGCCTGCAGGGCCTGGGCGAAGCGTGTCTTTATACCGGGGCTGCGGCGTGGGCCGTGGAACTGGCAGGGACTGAACGCAGCGCACAGGCACTCGGCTATCTGAGCAGCGGGATTTGGGGCGGGCTTTCCGCAGGCCCGGTCGTCGGTGGATGGCTCGGCACGTTTGAACGCGCGGCGATGTTCCAGGTGGCTGCGGGGTTCGTTGGTTTTTTCATGCTAACGCGAATTCCCGAACACTTCACACCGCATAAAGACAGCGGCTCCATCAAATGGCCTTCGCGATCTTTGATGATGCCTGGCCTCGCGATCGGATTCGTGAATGTCCATTACCCGGTCATTACCGGATTTCTGGTGCTGCACCTGGCGCGCTACGGGAACTCCGGACTGGCGGCATTCACGGCTTACGCGGGCGCGATGCTGTGCTCCAGATTCTTTCTCGGAGGCTTGCCGGATCGTGTTCATCCACGGGTCACGTTTTACTTTGGTCTGACCGCGATGGCGATGGGCCTGCTGACCCTGGCCTCAGGACCACGTCCCGCTGTTGCTATCGCCGGCGCGGCAGTGCTTGGACTCGGATTCTCATTCCCGTTTTCGTCGATTGCCTCGACGGTGATGCGCCGTTCACCAGATCATGAACG
>Ga0206991_10027_pt1 | contig 37618 bp, 26 predicted proteins | sample Alteio_BWMinCont_9_FD_153286 | JGI IMG/M metagenome (GOLD analysis project Ga0206991, IMG submission 153286) | Enriched cells from forest soil in Barre Woods Harvard Forest LTER site, Petersham, Massachusetts, United States -... | ecosystem: Environmental > Terrestrial > Soil > Temperate forest >...
GCGCGGCAAACCGTGGCGAGCGGCATCAACGCCGCGCTTGTCATGCTGCATTGGGAAATCGGAAGGCGCATCCGCAAGGACATACTCAAAGACAAACGGGCGGAATACGGGGCGGAGATTGTGCAATCACTGAGTGCACAATTGAGCACCGAGTTTGGGCGGGGATTTACCGCTCGAAATCTATTCCGAATGATTCGTTTCGCTGAAGTTTTCCCCGACGCAAAGATTGTGACAGCAGTGATGTCACAATTGGGCTGGACACATATCTTGCAAATTATTCGCTTTGATGACCCGCTTAAACGCGACTTCTATGCCGAAATGTGCAGGATCGAACGGTGGAGTACGCGCATGCTTGAGAAGAAAATCGGCGGGATGCTCTACGAACGCACCGCGCTTTCGAAGAAGCCGGACAAACTCATCCGACAGGAGTTGGAAGCGCTGCGGGCGGAGGACAAACTCACGCCCGATCTGGTCTTCCGCGATCCGTACATTCTCGATTTTCTCAGGCTGAAGAACACGTATGCAGAAAAAGACCTGGAAGCCGCCATCTTGCGGGAATTGGAGAGTTTCCTCGTCGAATTGGGAAGCGATTTCGCATTTCTGGCGCGGCAGAAGCGCATCGTAGTGGACGGAGAGGACTTTTATCTCGACCTCTTGTTCTACCACCGGCGCATGCGGCGGCTGGTGGCGATCGACTTGAAACTGGGCCGGCTGGCGCCGGCCGACGCGGGACAGATGGAGTTTTACCTGCGCTGGCTGAAGAAACACGAACGATGCGAGGGCGAGCACGAACCGCTGGGACTGATTCTGTGCGCGGAAAAATCGGACGAGCGCGTTGAGGTATTGGAATTGGAAAAGCGCGGCATCCGGGTGGCCGAGTATATGACCGAGCTGCCACCGCGAAAGCTGCTGGAGCAAAAGCTGCACGACGCCGTACGCCTGGCCCGCGCACGGCTGGAAAAGGGCGCGGAGTAACAATGAACGCCATGAGCGCTTTAGTGGCATTAGTCTGGTAGGTGTGCGTAGTCAATCATGAAGAATTCCATTAGAATTCGACGAGTTGATAATACACCCACATCGGACTAGATTTGCAATCCGCAATTTGAAATGGTTTTGATTTCCTCATACGGCCCGGTTCCGCGGAATGCCTTCGACTTCTTCTCCTCGCGCCGCCTATTTCGACATCGACGGCACGCTCACCGCAACCAACATCGTTATGCCGTTGTACTGGTATCGGCGCAAGCTGGGATCGCCCCTGGGATTTTTCTTCTGGCGTCTGAGCCTGGTTTGGCGCGGGCCGTGGTGGCTGCTGCTCGACCGCATCGATCGCGCCGCCTCGAATCGTTCGATTTATCGTAGTTACGGTGGGCTGAATCGCGAATCCGTGCGCCAACTGGAAGACCAGTGTTACCGCGAATGCATCCGCGCGCGCCTCATGCCTCTCGCTCGCCAGCGCCTGGAGGAACTCCAGCACGGCGGCGTCCAGATCGTCCTCGTCACCGGCGGCCTCGATTTCATCATGCAGCCGCTGGCGCGCGAACTGAGCGCCGAATGCATCGCGCCCGGCCTAGTCGAATCCGGCGGCGAATTTTCGGGCGCACTCACCGGCGGCGCGCTGAGCGGCAAGGGCAAAGCTGTCGCCGTCCACGCGCACGCAGGCACGAATAAAATCGATCTGAAAGAATCGTTTGCGTTTGGCGATTCCTACGCCGATCTTGAGATGCTCGAATGCGTCGGCCATCCGGTAGCGGTTAATCCGGACTCGCGGTTGAAAAGGATCGCCATCGAACGCGGTTGGACGATTGAAAAGTGGAAGCGCAACAACGTTTGAGCTAGTGCCTCAACAGACCTAAAATGACAGGTGCGCTTGCGTATTGCTTCAGAATACCTCAACGGTGTAGTGCCCGGGCGATAGGAGCAGCGTCGTGCGGTCGCCCGGTATGGTCTCGATCACCTTCGGGGGAAGCCGGCCCTGTTTCCCATTGTCAATCACCAGCCACCCGTTGATCTTCATGCGAATCTTCACCTTACTGTAGTCAGGTGTCCACTCGGCCGAAGTTCCTGGAGGAACCGTAATCCAGAGCATCGTTTGCCATGAGACCGACTCGTACCGTACCTCAACGTCGCCTTGTGCCAGAGGAACACGCGAGTACAGGAGACCGGGTGGATTCTGTAATCGCACAGAGAAGCGGCTCCACCCGGGCTCCAGCGGGCGGAGGTTGGCAAGATATTGGGGGAGCAAGTGAGCAGGACATCCGGACCATGCGTGGTTGTACGTGCCGCACGTAACAGCGGGATTCTGGTACTCCCACACTTCGTACAGTGTCGAATAAGGCGAGGCAACCGTGAGCGCGTAGCGTTCGCGCATTCTGTTGAGAGCACGGTCGTTTTCACCAAGCTCGAACAGGGCTTCCAGCACAAAACGCTCCATATACGGGCTTGCGCGCCGTGTGCTCGTGAGCAGCTCAACGACGGCTTGGCGTTCATTCGGTCCAACCACACCAGCCAGCACGGCAAGGGCGTTCGCCCGCTCATCCGTTTCCCCGGTGTATGAAGCAGCCCGGAATACGCCGTCGCGAAGACACTTGTTGCGGATGGCCGCGCGAAGTGACGCGAGCCGGTCTGAAAACTGGTCTGCATCGCTCTTCTTGCGGAGTGCCTTCGCCGCAAGCATTTGTCCCTTGAGCGCCAGCGCGAACCAAAGCTGTTCCAGTAGCTTCTCGTCGATATTGTCGCCCCAGTCGCACCAGTTCATATCGCCTTCGCGACTCTTCACCAATCCTGTCGCCGCCACATCCCAGCATGAAAGGTATGCAGTAACGATAGGATACGCGTTTCTGAGTGTGTCCAGATCGCCGGAGTGCAGATAGTAGGTCCACACGCCGTAATACCCAACAAGCGCCAGCGACTGTTGCGGAAGCTCCTCGCGCCAGCATCCTCCAAAGGGCGCATACAGCACCTTGTCTTCGCGCTGCCATGCCATGAACTCGCGGATCCCTTTCCGCGTCATTAAATTGCCGTCGCGACCAGCTACATAGGACGCCTGGGACAGTTCGTTGACAACATCTCCTGCGAAGAAGGTCCGCTCCCGGTCTGGGCAATCCATGTAATTGTCACGCATGCAGATCAGAAGTGTCGCGGCGGACTTGCGCCACAGGACACTCAGCAATTCATCGCTGCACCAGAACGACCCCCGGTGCTCGATCAGGTATCCGGAACGACGGTATCCGAGAGCAAGAACCTCGACACCGGCTGGTATGTGATAGTGCACTTCCATGCCCGAAATCCAGGCCGGGCATTCGAATTCCTGCTCTCCTTCGTGGGTTACATACTCGAACAGCATGCTGCGGTTTTCGGTTTGCCCACCAAGGCAAACAGTGTCGGTGTGGACCTGTATGCGCTTACCAGTGGGCGCACGCACCTTCAGGTATGGATGTACCTGTGCGCAGGCGTCAAGCAGGCAGCGCCTCAACCCGTTCTCTTCAACGACCTCTCTGTATGGAGAGATCGTCGTATCAAAGACAAATTGCGGAATCGGACGATCAATCACCGTCCCCCAGGGCTTGCTTCCCGCCTCACCGTGAACCACCGCGCAAGGCCAGGTACGGTCGTCATATGACGGCAATGTCCATCCGTTAAGGTCGTTTCGCGAATCAAACACGAACCGAGATTCGGGAAGACGGTAACACGTCGATGAATCCTCCAGTACAGTGAAAGCCGGATGACGTCGCGCCCTCCACGCGCCGCCGGTAGAGACCGCGGTTCCTCCGTCGAGCTGCTGAATGAAGAGTCCGGGCGTTCCGCTATCGCAGTGGCTGAAACCCTGCCGCCCAAAGTACCAGACCAGGACGGCCACAGTGTTACACCCATCGTGGATGAATTTGCCGATGTCAATCTCATCGGCATACGTGGTTGAGGGTGCCGCGGTGTGCTTCAGCCCTCCTTCACGCAGAACGATTTCGCCGTTGACCCAGAGCCAGTACTTAGTGTCGCATGCAATGCGCAACCGCAGGGACGACGGTATGGCAGGGAGGGAGAAAGCGTGGCGGAAGCAAAGCCACTCTCCTGATGCGAACCGGCTGTCGGCTGGCCGGATCCACCGGCCTGAGGCGGATGATCGCTTTCCAGTCTTTTGTTGCATGGCCTGATCTGCCCGCAAGTTCTTCCTGGTTTTCATCCGATCCCCCCGATTTCCGGATTAAAAGGTAATTGGATTTTTTTCACCGCAAAGACGCAAAGAAAAGACAAGAATAGGGTTGCGAACTAAGTTTATTCAAAAACGGCTTCGTAATAGAGCGTTTTGTCGACGCTGCCGTCAATGGCCACACGGCCGTTATCAAGAGTGAGGGTGTTGGTGGTCCGGCGGCCATCGTGATCGAGAATGAATACTTTTGAAACTTTCCGGGTAAACGTAAGAGAACCGAATATTGGCTCCAGTAAAACCGGGGCGTGCCCCATGGTTTCCAAACCGCGGACGTCGTCGAATTCCATCCCAGTGTTGCGGCCGCGGGAGACGGCCATGATCAGCGCGGATTTGCAGTTGGCCAGCGTTTTGTCCTTTTCCAGCGCGGTGACAACGAGGATACCAAACTTGTTGTCCATGCTCATTTTGATATCGCCCAAGGTGTACTCTTGTTTCGGCACAAACCCAACCAGGGCCTTGGTGCCATCGGTATTGATGGAAAAATGGCTCGTTTCTGGAGTTGCGAAGTCCCATTGCAACTGTCCGGTGTTGGAGAGAATGCTCCGATTTTTGAGTTGTTCATCCATATGGGGAAACGTCGAAGGCTCGGTTTTATCGACATATTCGATGACGACTCGACCCAGCGCCATCGCTTCCGAAGGCACCTGACCGGTTATCTCCTTAAAATCACCCGATTGTGCGATCTTTTCCGTAAAATCGAACTGACCGGTGTTTAGGTTTTCCATGGAAATCTTGCGCGCGGAAACGATCTCGCCCTTCTTCACATCACCCCGATGCACCATGCGTGCCAACGCGGGATAGAGCCCCATTTGTACGGGGGTGGCAAAATTCCAAACACAGAAGCCTTCAATGGTATCGTAAAAAAATTGTGGCCCGTTAACTGTAGTTCCGACAATGGGAGGGAGAGGACGCAACATGTTTAAACTGCTTGGATAGATGAAATGGAAAGAGGTATTCCAGCCTTGGAGGCCAAGGCCATAGGCGCCCATCAACATCGGCGATTCGGCCGTCCATTCATTGGGAAAAGTCGAAGTCCATTCGGAAAATCCGAAAGGAGCGCTCACCACCCGTTCAAATCCGTGACTCAGCAAACCGCTGCCGGGCCGCGTTAATTGGCTGGAATTGTCATGAAGACCGAGCCGCAAAAGATCATTACTGCCAAAATAATTATGCCGGTCGACGATTCCGATGCTGGAATCGGAAAGGATGTTATAATACTGCCCCACGCCGCCGCCGGTTTCAAAGTTGGAAGTAACCAAAGCGCCTTTGAATCCGGTAGCCCGCACGGCTTTGGCAAAACGCTCATAATATTTGTTCTGTGTATCGAATAAAAAACGAGCCGTATCCATCAAACGCGGGCGGGCTCCCCAGTGTTTATCCTGGTCCTCAACTCCTTCGGGAGAAAACCACCAGCCGCCAAACGCCGGTTGGAGGTTTTCCTTGTCCAAACTTTCGTCCTTGTCACAACCCGTCATCGTGCCCAAGCAACGTGTCCCCCAGGCTTTCACCAGGTTTTCCTGGCTGCCATAACGGCTCTTGAGCCAGGCGCAAAATTGCTGACATAAATACTTGCGATAGGTCGGACACGTCTGCAGCGCAGGCACGAGACCATACCAAAAAATATCACTTTCATTTTGAAATTCATAGTAGGCCAGGCCGGGATCCGTGCCCGGGGTAAGTCCAGTATAAGGATTTTTATGAGTCAAAAAATTAACGGCCGCGGCAATATGCATGTCCTGGATATCCGGCGCAAAACATTCCAACCCCTCCAAGCGGAAGCCCTTCGCTTTGGCGGCAGCCATGACTTCGTCGTATGCCCAGATCTTGCTCTGGTCTTTGGTGCCCGGAGGACCGGCCCAGTTCACACAAACCACAGAATAGACACCATGCTGTTTAAGCTGTGCCATCAGGTAATCCAGACGATCAAGCTTCACGGGATCGAATTGAGTGGCATCCTCACGAATACCGTAGTTGAGGCCAACCATGTTGGAACTACCCACCGGCATAAAACGGACAGCATTGATCCCGTATTTTTCCAACATGGCCGCAAGAGCTTCCGCGCTCTTATTGTCGAGAACCGGAGAACCTACCACCGTCCCCCAGAGCTTGATGGGCGTGCCATCTTCACAAATCAAACGATCGCCTTTCGCTTGCACAAAACCATGCCGTCCGGCGGGCTTGTCCAGCCAGTCGTTCATACCGATAACGCTGGGTCCTAAATCGCTTTCAGGCTTGAACACATACCAGTTGCTCGTGGATTCATCAAAAATCCGCACATTCGTCTGGGCCAGCGGCGGTTGTTTGTCCGCCGTCAATGCCGCCCGAAAAGCCACCGAACCTTTGAGCGGAGTTCCCGGATAGGCACGAACGGAAAAACGGTGAAGAGTGGGCTTGTCTTTGGCTGCCGGAATATCCAACACCTTGCTGACGGCGCCCATTTGCGCTGAAATCTTCGCCGCCCGTTCATCGGTCACGGCAAATACCGCTTCCGCATAATCAACCGGTGCAGACCCAACATAGCAATCAGCCGATTTTAACACGTCTTCTGTGATCCAACTCGTAGCCACCGGACCTGGAGGGTTACCGAGTGCAAGTTTTTTGAACAAAAACGGCATGAATTTTCCACCCAAGCCGCCACCCCAGAAAATACGGTGGGGTTCCTTGCGCCCTGGATCGGCGTCATTGATCTGCACTGCCACTTTGATGAAAAATGAGGGACCTGCACTAGTCCCAAAATCCGACCATGGAATGGATGCATCGTACGTGGTCGTTTTGGCCGCCTCGTCACGCACGACTTTTGCAGGAATATTGGATGGCGATCCCCGCCATGGACGTCCTTCGTTTCGTTGGCCATGATAATACGACCAGGCTTTTGCTTCCCCCTTCACCAGTCCAATCGCATAATCCGCATCGCTCCGTCTCAGGAAGATTCCGTTGGTGACGGGCACTTTATTGTTTTTTTCCAAATTCGTGCGCTCCGCCTCAACTTGTTTTTTGACACCTGAAAGCTGCCAGTCACCAACCTTGCCGTTGGGCGCAACAGGGGTAATCATTGGCAACATCACTTCGCCATACTTTTTTTTCATCCATTTCTCAACATCCAGCACAGGTGGTTTGTCGGAACTATCGCCTAACGCATCAATGGCCACTTGAATTGAATCGGCACTGGTCATACTGTTGGCGGATCCACCTTCAACCAGGGTGTTATCCGTAACAACAATGTGCAGTAAAATGGCTTGTTGCGTCACCGCAAACCATCCCTTGGCTTTCAACTCGGTTGTTTCATGAGCAATCTCAAAAACAGGTTTGCCCTGTTGCCAGGAGTCATCATTCGCCGCAACCCAGGGAATGACAGGAACGTCTGTTGCCGGTGGTGGTTGAAGTTCCGTTATTTCGATCCGCGGAGAATTTGGGGCAATCGTATCGGCGGCATACATCCCCACAGATGACAAGGAGATGAACAAAGCCGCGATTAAATACCGTTTCATGGATAATTCCTTTTCTTGAGTCGTTTTCGCTTGGTTGTTTACGTGAATATATACCAGGAAAAGCTAATATATTATAGTATCGTTTTTTTATAAATGTCAACCTCTCTGGAATTGATGCGAGAGTGATGAAGTCGAGAAGGGGCGCGGTAGTGTGCCTGTACTGAGCAAGACTCCGTCTCCCCTTCCCGCTTCCCGAACCGGACAGGCTGATTTCCAGCATCCGGCTCTCCCTCAAAGTATCACTGCGCATAGCATGCAACGTTGCCTATCGCGAATGGTTTGCGCGGGATTTTGAGTGCGTCCAACAGCAACTTCTTGTTCGCTGTCACACGCTTTTTCAATTCCCGCGCACTACTGCGCTTTATGCCCCACCGCTTGCGCGGTCGAGCGTGTTTGCGCCTCGTCCAGATTCGCATCCTGTCCCGGTTGTATTCGTTCAACTGCCAGCGCAGGCGACCACTGCTGCCCAGGCTGTAGTAGTTCCAATACCCCCGGATGACACGATTGACCGTTTCGGCCACCGTCCCTACTTCTTTCGAGGTCTGGTCGGCGGCTGTCAACTGTCGGACTGTTTCCCGGTGCTTGTCCGCACTTTTATCGGATGGCCGCAGACCCAGGTAGGGTCTGTCTCCAAACCGATACAGCGTCTCGAACGTGTAGCCGAGAAAGTTGAACGGCTCTTGTCCCGCCTGACACACCCGCGTCTTCTCTTCGTTCAGCGTTAGCCCCAATTTCGCGATCAGGTTTCGGGCGGATTGCAATGCCTCGTTCGCCCGCTCCCGGCAGAGGATCACGAAGTCGTCGGCGTAGTTGACAATTCGGGATTGGAACTTTCGTCCGTATCCGAACTGTTCCCACGCCTTGAGAAACCGCCGAAAGTAGATGTTCGCCAGCAACGGCGAGATCACCCCTCCTTGCGGTGTTCCAACTTTCGTCTTCTTTCCGCCACTGACCACCACCTTGCCCCGCTCATTCATCTCATGCACCGGCGCTTTCAGCCAATGCCGGATCAGCCACAATACTTTCGTGTCTGCGATCCGCCGCTCCACCGATTGCATAAGTTTGTCATGAGGTATGGTGTCGAAGTATTTCGACAAATCGGCGTCCACCACTTCAGTGAACCCCGCTTGCAGATGTGTGTTCACGTCGATCACGGCATCGTGAGCTGACTTGCCTTCACGATATCCATACGCGTTGCCCGTGAAGTCCGCTTCGAAAATCGCCTCCAGCAGCAGCTTCACGGATTGTTGTACCACGCGGTCCTTGATCGTCGGTATGCCCAGCGGCCGGAACTTACCAGGCTGTCCCGCCTTCGGGATCAGCACGCGCCGTACCGGCTGCGGTTCATACCTCTGTTCCTTCAACTCATCCGCCAGTTCGGCCAGAAACCGCTTCGCTCCGTACGCTTCGATGTCGGCGAAGGTTTGTCTGTCCACTCCCGGCGCTCCGTCGTTGCTCCGACATTGCACGTAGGCCGCTTCCAGAAAATCGCTTCGGTACACCTTGTCGTACAGCAGGTAGAAACGGAATTCAGGTTCCGTCTTGGCCTTGCCGTTGAGTTTCTCCCGCAATTGCTTGAGCTTGGGCCAGCGTTCGAGACTGATCATCTCAGCCAATCTCCTGTAAGGTCCATGCAGCAGTACATTCGAAACCACTCTGACTGAGGCTCCTTTGCTCCACGCCGGTTAAGGCGTTTCATCGCTCGTATGAGCCCCTCTGCGGCCCGCGACCCGCGCTCACGCGCGGTCGAACATCGGGAGGGCCGTCCCACGCTTCACGTGCTTTTCCGTGTGTCCATGCCGTGACCTCTACTCCGCCGAATCCCGCGCTCAGGTTGCTGTCCCTCTTTTTCGTCCGGGCAGACGTCGTGAGTCGCAAGCGTTGGCCTTCCCCCTAACCACGGCAGGGTCGGCATTCGAATCGCAAATTTCGGAGCCTCAACGGTCTTCACTTTCGTTACGGCCTGGATACTTGCCGACGGACTTTCATCCGCCGTATGTCTCCTGATGCTCCACCGGTTGCCTTTCGGCCCATCCCCGGCGTCAGGATAGCTTCCCGATCCATGCAACCCGGACCGAGGCAGGACTTTCACCCGCTGGAAAAGTGCGCTAGCGTGGCGCACCGTGGTCATAGTGTGACAGCCGAAGGCTGGCGTTGCCATTGCTTGCCCCAAAGGGGCAACGTCCTCCAGCCCAGGGTTGCGCTGAAAAGCGCTACCCTGGGAACAAGCATGCCACGACGGGAACAACCCCAAAAGGGTTGCGTCGTTCGTGTTCGACGTATGGCCGCAACCCCTTTGGGGTTGACTCGTGTATGCGACCGTTTACCCAGGGTAGCCGCTTCGCGGCAACCCTGGGCTTTGGGATTTTACCCCTTTGGGGTAAGTAACGGCACGAACGGCAATAGCTTCGCCATCCTTCGGCTGTCGCAATACGACCACGCATTCTTGATGCCGCGAACGGTAAAAGCACTCTTGCAATGCCATGGATGTACGCTACCTATTTAATTAGCTACTGCCCTACCGCCGTAATGCGTGAGCTTTCAGCTTGAACTTCAGCTTCCCAGCCGGCTTCTTGCGTGGCTTGGAGCGAATCACCGGGCCGGTTTTCTTCTTCGCGACTGGCTTGGTCTTCTTCGACGCGGCGCTTTCGATCGCCGCTTGCGCCGCGGCCAGACGCGCAATTGGCACGCGGTACGGCGAACACGAGACATAGTTCATGCCAACGTGGTGACAGAATTTGACCGACTTCAGATCGCCGCCATGTTCGCCACAGATACCGATCTTCAAGTTCGGGCGCGATGAGCGTCCGCCGGCGATGCCCATCTTCACCAGCTTGCCTACGCCAGCCTGATCTAACGACTGAAACGGATCGTCTTTAAAGATGCCAGCCTTCTTGGCGTCGACGTAATCCGGCAAGAAACGCCCGGCGTCGTCGCGGGAAAGTGCCATCGTCGTCTGGGTCAGATCGTTGGTACCGAAGCTGAAGAACTCGGCCGCTTGAGCGATCTCATCGGCCAGCAGTGCCGCACGTGGAACTTCGATCATCGTGCCGACGAGGTAATCGACCTTCACCCCGGCCTTGTCCATGACATCCTTGGCAACCTTGCGCGTGCGCGTTTCCAGGAATTGAAACTCTTTCAAATCCAGGACCAGCGGATGCATGATCTCCGGCAGCACCTTGATTCCTTCTTTTTTGCACTTCACCGCCGCTTCGATGATCGCCTGGACCTGCATCTCCAGGATTTCAGGATACGTGATGCACAAACGGCAGCCGCGGTGCCCGAGCATCGGATTGGATTCATGGAGCTGCTCGACGCGATGCTTAACCTTCTCAAACGGCACCCCAATGACATGGGCCAGCGCGCGCTGTTTGTCCTCTTCATGTGGAACGAACTCATGCAACGGCGGATCGACCAGGCGGATGGTGACCGGCTTTCCGGCCATGGCCTTGAAGATGCCGTAGAAGTCGTCGCGCTGGAACGGCAGCAGCTTGGCCAATGCCAAACGGCGAGCCGGCTCGGTATCGGCGACGATCATTTCCTGGATCGCCTGGCGGCGTTCTTCAGTGTCGAAAAACATGTGTTCGGTGCGGCATAAGCCGATGCCTTCGGCGCCCATTTTGATGGCGTTTTCGGCATCGTATGGCGTATCCGCGTTGGTGCGCACATTGATGGTGCGAATCCGATCGGCGAACTTCATGACCGTGTAATACGCATCGGGAAACGCGGGTTTGACCAGTTGGAAATGGCCGCTGTAAACGATGCCTTCCGAACCATCCAGCGTAACGAATTCGCCTTTCTTGACGACCGCGCCGCTGGTGGTCGTGAATTGCTGTGTCTTGTAATCGATATCGATCGCTTCGCAGCCGACCACGCAGCACTTGCCCCAACCGCGCGCGACGACGGCCGCGTGCGACGTTTTGCCGCCGGTCGCGGTGAGAATACCTTGAGCGGCGTGCATGCCGCCGACGTCTTCGGGCGAAGTCTCTTTGCGCACTAAAATGACCGGCGTGCCCTTGGCCGCAAGTGCTTCGGCATCGGCGGCGTTGAAAACCACCTCACCGCTCGCCGCACCCGGAACCGCGTTGATTCCGGTGGCGATTTTGCGCTTAATAAGCTCGTTTTTATCGAACTTCGGATCGATGACGGGATAAAATAAACGTTCAATGTCCTCGGCGGTGATACGGTTTATGGCTTCCTGCCTGGTGATGAGTTTCTCGGAGACCATGTCGGCGGCCATGACAAATGTCGCCGCAGGGCCGCGCTTGCCGGTGCGGCATTGCAGCATGTAAAGTTTTTCATCTTCAATCGTAAACTCGATATCCTGCATGTCGCGGTAATGCTTTTCGAGCGTTTTGCGAATGTCGCAAAGCTGCTTGTACGCCGCGGGCATGACTCTGCCAAGCTCGGCGAGTTTCATCGGCGTGCGGATGCCGGCGACCACGTCTTCGCCCTGGGCGTTGAACAACAGATCGCCGTAGAATACGTTCTCGCCGGTGTTGGGGTCGCGGGTGAAGCAAACGCCTGTGCCACTGCGCTCTCCCTTATTGCCAAAAACCATCTGGACGATGTTTACGGCGGTGCCCTTTAACGTGGTCAGCTTTTCAACGCGGCGGTAGGTGACGGCTTTGTCAGCCTCCCAGCAATTGAAGACCGCGGAGACCGCGCCCCAAAGCTGCGTCTGCGGATCCTGGGGAAAATCGTCGCCTCGGTTGGTCTTGTAGAATGCTTTGAAGTCCTCGCACAGCCCCTTCATCGCTTCGGCGGGAATATCGGTATCGTTTTTCACGCCGAGCTTGTGCTTCAAATCGTGGAGCATCTCCTCCATGGGATCCTTGGAGAGGCCCATGGCGGTTGTCGAATACATTTGGATGAAGCGGCGATACGAATCGTACGCGAAGCGCGGATTGCCGGTCTTGCGCGCGAGGCCTTCGACCGAGTTATCGTTCAGGCCCAGATTGAGGATCGTCTCCATCATGCCCGGCATCGAACGCGCCGCGCCAGAGCGGACGGAGACCAGCAACGGGTCTTCCGAATCGCCCAGCTTTTTGCCGGTGAGTTTCTCAAGCCGGACGATGTTCGCTTTGACTTCGGCGTCCAGGCCCTTGGGATAGCTCTTGCCCAATTTGTAATATTCGGCGCAAGAGTCGATGGTAATGGTGAATCCAGCGGGAACGGGCAGACCGATGTTGGTCATCTCAGCCAAGCCTGCGCCCTTACCGCCGAGCAATTCCTTCTGGCCGCCCTGACCCTCTGCTTTACCACCGCCGAAAAAGTAAACGCGCTTAGGCATGGATTGAACTCTCCTGATTTTTAATGCAACCACAGAAGCACAGAGACACAGAGAACGGAAATTTAAAAATTAACATAAGACTTTGTTCTGTTGTTTCTATTTACTTTTTTCTCCGTGCCTCTGTGTCTTTGTGGTGAACTGGTACACCGCTTGTAGCAATTTGGAGCGGAAAGGTCAAGAAAAAGGGAACTGGCAGGAATTGATGAAAATGGGATCTTATTGTGAAGTTGGGAGCGCTGGCGTCCCGAACACGATCGTTCGGACCACATCGACCACGCGCCCCTTCTCACGGGTTTTCCGCACCGTCGCATAGCAAAGTTCTGGAGGCAGCATTGTCTTGGGCTTGGGTGGCCGACCGGGGCCAGAGCGTTTGGGCACTGGAACGTCTTGCCCATAAGCTTTTTCCAACGCGCCCGTGTAGGGAGCATGCTCATCACTGGTGAAGAGCATGTCGGTGCGTCCTCCCGTTCTGATTTTCACATCATCGACGAGTTTATCGCAGTTCTCGGCTGTGCGCTTTCCTGGCACCAAGTTCAGCAACAGGCGATGTTCGGGGTCAATGGCTGTATGATCCCAGTTATCGCCGCGCAAACGATCATGCGGATTGTCGGGCGCGCAATGCGCTTCCTTTTTGCCCACGAAGCTCCACTTCTCGTCGAACTGCACTTCCTGGGTTTGAGGGGAAAAACGCTACCAATTCATCATGCAGTTGTTGGGCGTGCTTCCCGGCCAGGAGCACGTAACGGGTGACGGTATCTTTGTCTACCCCGACTAACCGGGCCGTGGGGCGTGTTCCATTCCCTTCCCTCAGATGTTCCAAGACAGCAAAGGACTTCTCCTGCGGCAATTTCGATTGCTCCAGCACCGTTCCTTTGCGCTCTGAAAAGTGCGCCTTGCAAGTGCGGCAGTAAACCATACGGATGTGTTGGCCTTTTCCGCTCCAACCCCTAAACCTCAAGTTTCCTTTGCCTCGAACGCCATGCTCCGCGCACTCCAAATTCTGGCAACAGCAGTGTTCTATGGGATGCAACGCTTTTCTCCGTAACAGAAACCTCTCGCAAGCCTCGACTTGCGGTTGTTTCAGTTATCGGCACAATGCGCCTCTCACTGTATGCTGTTTCGGGACACCACCATTTTTCGTATAGTATCATCATCACCACAAGCAAACTCATCTGCTCCAAACGCCGCGTGATGCCGCGCGCACTGTGGCGGCTGAGTTGGGTCTTGCCTTCACCGCGCCACACGTGGAGGACTACTGTCAGAACGTCTTTGAAATTCTGGACCGCACGTTGATTGCGTCTTCAGCCGTCGAGTGCGTCAATAGCATCATTCGTCTGCGCCAGGGTGCCAAGCGCCATCCACACAGCGGATTTGTCTACTTGATCGCCTGGCTGCACAATACCTGCTGTTTTGCCGAGGGCCGCCGCAAGGGTTTGTCTCCCGCTCAATTGCTCCGTATCGATCTGCCCACGGATGGCTGGTCGATGCTCCTGCAACAAACCCCTTGAGCTCTGCGGCTCGTAACCTTGATTTGGCACAAATTAGAAACTGTAGGCCAACTATGTGCGATCGTTGCCGCTGCATATTTCCGTCCCTCATCGACCGCTTCAGCGGACGATGCCTGAAGCAGATCTGAAGCGCGAATTTCGAAACGAAACTCAATTTTCAAATAACAAGGCTCCAAGTAAGAAAGCAAGGTGGTTTGAAAATTACAATTCAATATTCGGATTTCGTATTTACAGATTTGTTAAGCCGTATCGTCCGGTCGCGCAGTGCCAAGAGCTTCGGGTAACGAGGTGAGGCCTTGCTTTACCTTCTCCATGCAGTCTTCGAACATTGTGCGCATGCCGGCGCGACGCGCGGCGGCCTTCAGGTCTTCGACCGATGCCCGCTTGTTGATCATTGAGCGAAGCTCGTCTGACATTTTGAGCAACTCGTGAACGCCGACGCGGCCTTTGTATCCGGAACCGCCGCATTTTGGGCAACCGGCGGGACGCATTATCTTGACGACGGGGGCCTCGTCCTTCGCGCGCCGCAACAGCACCATCTCGTCGTCGGTTGGGTCGCCAGGCTGCTTGCAAGCGCACAACCGCCGCAGTAGGCGCTGAGCACAAATGCAGACCAGGCATGTCGAGATCATGAACGGCTCGATATCCATTTCTGTGAAGCGCGCAATCGTCGACGGCGCGTCGTTGGTGTGGAGCGTGGAGAAGAGCACATGTCCGGTCAGCGCGGCTTCGATGGCGATTTCGGCCGTTTCAGTATCGCGGATTTCGCCGACGAGAATGATGTCCGGGTCCTGGCGCAGGTAACAGCGCAGCGCAGCGGCAAAGGTCAGACCAATTTCCTTCTTCATCTGCATCTGATTAAGCCGCGGCAGCGTGTATTCGATCGGGTCCTCAGCCGTTGAAATGTTCCACTCGGGCGTATTGATCTCGTTGAGCGCCGCATAAAGCGTCATCGATTTTCCCGAACCGGTCGGCCCACAGTGCAGAATCATTCCGTATGGCACCTGAATCAGATCCCGGTACATTGCCAGGTTGTAGGAAGAGAAGCCCAGTTTCTCCAGCGGTAGGCAAGACTTGGTCTTATCCAGAATACGAGCGCAGACTTTCTCACCGTGATTCATAGGCGCCGTCGACACGCGCAAGTCCAAATCGAATTTCGAATTGAACTTCTTAAAGATGATACGGCCGTCCTGTGGCAGGCGCCGCTCGGATATGTTCAAGTCGCTCATGATTTTGATGCGGCTGATCAGGGCGCGGTGCGACGATTTTGGCAATTGCATCTGGTCTTTAAGAATGCCGTCGATTCGATACCGGACCCAGACCCGGTCTTCGGCTGGCTCGATATGAATATCGCTGGCGCCTTGCACGTACGCGTCTTCGATGATGCGATTGCCGAGCTTGACGATCGGCGCTGAATTTTCATTCTCTTCGTCCTCGTTCGACGTCGGTCCGCTGGTGTCGGTGGCGCTGGTTTCCAGTAGCGCGGCAGTCGCGGCCAGTTCGCCCTGCAGGTCAACGGTTTTCTTAAACGCCTTTTCGATTGCCTTCTTGATAGCCGTTTCAGTTGTCAGAACGGGAACAATTTCACATCCCGTAACGATTTTAACGTCGTCGAGCAACAGCACGTCGAAGGGATTGGCGATCGCCAGAGTCAGCATCTTGCCCAGTTTGGCGACCGGAAATACCTGGTAATTATTGGCTTGTTCTTCGTTGAGCAGTTCCAATGCATCCGGTGATGGATCGATTTTGGCAAGATTGATCGGATAGTAGTTCATTTCTTCGGCGACCGAGGTGATCAGCGTAGCCTCGTCGCAATACTTTTTTTCAATCAGAACTTCCGTCAATGACGTGTTGCTTTTCTCGGATTCGGCGAGGGCCTCGTCACGCTGCTGTTCGCTAATGACGCGGGTCTTGGTGAGTATCGCCGCGAGCTTCTTGTCGAACTTGCCCATGTTCAAATCCTCTCCGAGATCGGCGCGAAGCCAACATTATACACCTGGCGCGACGCTATTCCAATTTTTTCGACATCATTTCCGATAAACGCATAACTCCTCCTCCGTTTCTTCAAAAACTACCGTTTGAACGCTGGGCCTTCAGCCAAGCCAATTCAGGTTTGAGCCACGTATATTGCACGGCCAAGTTCAAGAACTTTATCGATTAGAACCACTCCACGACTCCGTTTCGACGTAGGAAGGAGCCTGGTCGCATCCGAATTGGTTGGTGTTCATTCCGGCAGCCAGCATTTCACTCAGCATACCGAATGGCGTGCCGGCACCGACGACCCACCCAAAAAAGCGGGGATGAATGTTGCCAAGCGGGTACGGATCAACGAGTGTACGACTATGGAGAGTTTCTCATCCCAATTTCTTCAAAAACTCCCGCATGAATGCCGGATGATCCGGCCACGCGCGCGATGTCACCAGATTGCCATCGACGACGACTTCTGAATCGGTGAACTTCGCGCCCGCGCGCTCCACGTCGGGGCACAACGCGGGATAGCAGGTCAACTTTCTTCCGGAACAATACCCGGCGGCGATGAGAATCTGAGCGGCATGGCAGATCGCGGCGACCGGCTTTCTGCGTTTCATGAAATGTACGACGATCTCGATCGCTTTGGGTTCGTTGCGGATGTACTCTGGCGCGCGGCCGCCGGGAATGACCAGTCCTGCATACCGGTTGACGTTGACCATCTCATAGGAGAGATCGGCGGGAATACGGTAGCCGGGTTTTTCAGTGTATGTTTCAAATTCCGGCTCGAAGTCGTGAATAACGCTACGCACAACTTTGCCATTGGGTGTGGCGATCTCTGGCGCAAATCCCGCTTCACGCAAACGTTGCAACGGATACATCACTTCCAGTGCCTCGGCGCAGTCGCCGGTAAGTATTAAAATGCTGCGCGGAGTTTTGGCCATGGTTTTCTCTCCGGGTGTTGTTACGCGAAACGCGATACGTAAAACGTGATTCGTGAATTCAATTAGGACGTCCAATCTGAAATCAAAAGTCACATTCCACGAACGAAGTCTTTAGAAAGCAGGTGGAACATCCCATTCGGATTCACGAATCACGTACCACGTATCACGTATCACATTTTACGTTTCACGTTTTACGTTTTACGTTTCGACCTCTTCCGGTTCGCGTTCCTTTTCCTGAGCGGCCTGGGTCTCTAAATAGACTTTCAGATCGGCCTTATTCTTGGCATCGGCGACAACCCACTGCGCCATGGCCTGTTCTCCCAGAGCCGCAAGCTCCGGCGGAAGGTCCATCGCCGCGCGGCACTTGGGAAAGTTCGAGCAGCTCAAAAACGGCCGGCGGATCTTGCCGCGCCACGTCACACGCACCACCATCGGGCCCTTGCATTTCTCGCACAAACGATCCGTCGGAATCGGCTTGAATTTCCGGATCGGATGGCCTTCTTTGTTGAGCTTCATCGTGAACGTGCATTCTTTGGTCGGGTACTTAACGCAATGCAGATAATCACCGAAGCGTCCTGTGCTCTTAGCTACATCGCTGCCGCAAATATCGCACTTGATACCCGTCGGCTGCGGACCCACCTTTTTCTGGACATTACCCTGAGCGTCCAGACGCAGAGTGGCTTTGCATTCTGGAGCCTTAGTGCAGCGCAAATAATAGCCGAATTTGCTCAGCCGTTTTTCCATCGGACTGCCGCAATCGGGGCAGAGCACGTCGGTCTTTTCACCCTGCTCTTTGGTGCTGACCATGTCGCGCCGCGCTTTTTGGAATTCGCGCTCGAACGGGCCGTAAAAATCGGCGATAACCTTCTTCCAATCGAGATGCGCCTTCTCGATTTTGTCGAGCTCACCCTCCATGTCGCGCGTAAAACCCAGCTCCATGATCGACGGAAAATTCGCCGACAGCCGTTCGGTGACCACAATTCCCAGTGGGGTGGCCATGAACGCTCCGCGCCCGCCGGCGCCCAGTTTTTGTGCGTATCCGACATCCTGAATCGTCGACAAGATCGTCGCATACGTACTCGGCCGGCCGATGCCTTCGCGTTCGAGTTTCTTAACCAGCGACGCTTCGGTGAATCGCGGCGGCGGTTGAGTAAAGTGTTCTTCGGGATCGATGCGCTCAAGTTTCGGTTTGTCTCCGGTCTGCATCGGAGGGAGAAGCTGGCTGCCGCCGGCTGGCTTCTTTTTTGCAACCGCCGGTGCCTGTTTCTTTCCGATCGCGGCGTCTTCATCCGATCCTTCGGGTCCGCTTGATTCCGATTCATCGCCCTTTTCGCGGTCGACAGCGGGCGCCTCGACATGGGTGGCCGCGGCAGCTCCACCTTGCGCCGCAAGCCAGCCGTCGAATTTCATCACGCGGCCATTGGCGCGGAAGACCGCGTTGCGGGTTCCAGGCCCGGACGCGGCGATGTCCGCGGTCGTCGCATCGAAAACCGCCGGCACCATCTGGCAAGCCAGAAAGCGCTGATAGATCAACCGATAGAGTTTATACTGCTCGTCGCTTAGATACTTCTTGAGCGGTTCAGGATCCATTTCGACATGTGTGGGCCGAATACATTCATGCGCTTCTTGAGCGCCGGCTCGCGACGCGTACATATTCGGTTTTTCGGGCACGTATTTCGTGCCAAAACGCTGTTCGATTACCGCGCGGCACTCCTTGAGGGCATCGACGCTGATTCGAAAGGAGTCTGTGCGCATATACGTAATAAGAGCAACAGGCCCCTCTTCACCCAGCGGCACGCCTTCGTATAACTGTTGCGCCACACGCATCGTTCGCTTGGCATCGAATCCAAGCCGATTGGCAGCGGCTTGTTGTAGCTGGCTGGTCGCAAACGGAGGATACGGACGGTCGACGACTTCCTTGACTTCGTAGAAACTGACCTCGTAGTTGGCTGGCCGCAATGCATCGACGATCGACTTGGCTTCATTCGAGTCTTTGATTAGCGTGCGAACGATGCCGGACGCGCCCATTTGGCCCTGGCCGGTCTTGAATTTTGCCAGGTCTTCGGCACTGGAAACGACCTGTCTTCCATCCAGTCCGCGCAGCGATGCCTCAAAATCCCTTTGGTCGTGCGAGAACGTCGCGCCGACGGTCCAGTACGGCTCGGCCTTAAATGCCTGAATTTCCTTTTCGCGCTCGACCAGCAGCTTGACCGCCACGGACTGTACCCGGCCGGCGGAAAGCCCGCGGACTATCTTTTCCCATAATAAAGGAGAAAGCTTATAGCCGACGATACGGTCCAGAACGCGCCGCGCTTGCTGCGAATTGACGCGGTCCATGTCGATTGCGCGCGGCGCGGCAAGTCCGGCCTTGATCCCGCGCGGCGTAATCTCGTCAAAGGTAACGCGCACAATGCGCTCGGGGTTCAGCTCCAGCGCCTCGGCTAAGTGCCAGGCGATGGCTTCTCCTTCCCGGTCTGGATCGGGGCAGAGATACACCTTGTCGGCCCCTTTGGCGGCTTTTCGCAGTTCGTCGACGACTTTCTTCTTTTTTTCGAGCGTTTCATAGCTCGGTGTGAAATCCTTGGCGATACCGAGCACGATTGCACCGTCGCGCTGGCCTTTTTTACTGCGGACCAGATCGCGCACATGTCCTATCGAGGCTTTTACGACATAGCCCCTGCCCAGGACCTTGCTGATGGTCTTGACCTTGCCGGGCGACTCAACGATGACGAGATTCTTTGCCACGACTACTCCTAAATCGAAATTCAAGGCGCGCCTTGTAGCAAAATCAAATCGGACAAGTCAAGTCCCAAGTTCATACGAAAATCGAATCCTCCCATGAAAAATTATTTTTAAAAATTTGAATTAATCCACATGAAAGCGAATTTGACGATCTGGTTGGTTTCGCGAGCACTTTGTGAAAAATCGGTAGTTATGCACATCTTGTTGAATAATTCATCCCTTCTGCAGTATAAGATTCTCAGGGTATTTCACGATTTAACAAGGAGTGAAGCCTAAATGTCCCGGTGGATGCATACTTTTTTTGTTGCGGCTTTATTGACGGCGGCCCCCGGTCTTAGCGTTATAGCGGCGGATGCCAGTATAGATTGGACGCTTGCCAATACATCCATTCGCGGCGCCCGTGGTGAGATCGTTAAGGTAACGCTTACTGGCGCGATCCCGGACGGCTGGCACACCTATTCGTTGAAAACATACGAAGGCGATTTGCATCCACTTCCGACAGTTGTAACCGCCGGACCGGAGACGCTTCTAAAAATCGGCGGGACGATTCAGGCATCCAAGCCGCTCGTTAAATTCGATAAAGGCGGCTTCGATATCGATGTCGAAATCTACGAAAACTCGGTTTCATTTGAAATTCCATTACTGATCGATCGTTCGGCGTTGCCAGGAGAGCATTCAGGGTCAGTAACCGTCGTATCGCAACTTTGTCAGGAGCACGGAAGTTGTTTAATGCCAAAGACCGTTATAAAGGAATTTCAGCTAACGATTACCGACGGTCCAGTGAAGAACGATGCTGCCGTTATTCCGCCGCCGGCCACTGTTGAAGGCTCTGTCGAAGACATCGCAGCGGCCAAGAGCAAAGGTATTCTCGATTACCTGTGGCTCTCGATGACAACTGGCGCCCTGGCGTTGCTGACGCCATGCGTTTTCCCGATGATTCCGATCACGGTAAGCTTTTTCACCAAACGCAAACATGTTTCAAGAGCACGGTCGATACGGGATGCGGCGATTTTTTCGCTCGGCATTGTTTTCACGTTTACACTGATCGGCTTTTTCTTCGCGCTCGTTTTTGGCGCGACGGGTATCACGCGCTTTGCCGCCAATCCCATTGTCAATTTGGGATTTGCGGCCGTCTTTCTTATCCTGGCGCTGAATCTCTTTGGAGTTTTCGAGATCCAAATTCCAAGCTTCGTCCTCAACAAGTTGAACGCGTCGGCAAACCAGGGAGAAGGCATCGGTTCGGTGCTGTTAATGGGCCTGGTATTTTCACTGACATCATTCACCTGCACAGTTCCATTTATTGGCGCATCGTTATCGTCAGCCACGCAGGGCGACTGGTTCTGGCCGGTCGTCGGAATGATCGGCTTCTCAGCGGTTTTTGCATCGCCCTTCTTCGTTTTGGCGCTCGTTCCGGCGGCGTTAAAGTCGCTTCCGAAGTCCGGCGGCTGGCTTAATTCGGTGAAAGTTGTTATGGGATTTCTTGAAGTAGCCGCGGCCATGAAATTCATCAGCAACACAGATTTGGCCAGCCACTGGGGATTTCTTTCGCGCGAAGTCTTCTTGAGCATCTGGGTGGCAATCGCAATTTTAACGACGCTCTATTTGCTGGGATTTTTCCAGCTTTCTCACGATACGCCGGTTGAAAAAATAGGTGGCATGAGGGTGATTTTTTCGATTTCGTTTTTGTCTCTCGGAATCTGGCTGGGCACCGGCCTGATGGGCGCAAAGCTCAGCCCCGTACTGGAGGCATATCTACCGCCAGTCAAAGATGAACTGTCCTGGCTGATAGATTACGACGCGGCGGCGGCTGAGTCCCGCCATACCGGAATGCCTATTTTTGCGGACTTCACGGGCTGGACGTGCACTAACTGCCGTTACATGGAAAAGAATATTTTTCCAAATCCGCAAGTAAATGAGTTGTTAAAAAAGTTCGTGCGAGTCCGAATGTATACCGACGATCAAAAAGAGATTGAACGTTCGCATCGTTATCAGCAGATGGAGGAGGAGCGCTTCAAAACCTCGGCACTTCCATATTACGCTGTATTTTCGCCTGATGAAAAGACCATAGCCAAGTTCGACGGAATGACCGCCGATTCTGAGAAATTCGCTTCGTTCCTCAGCGCCGCCATCGCCAAGAGCGCCGAAAATATATCCGTGGCCAGACAATAATGCCAACTCCTCCAACTCCCGCAGTACAGACCAAAGGAGCGCGCCCCGGGTGGTTCGATCGCCTGCTTTCTCTGACTCCCCTGACCGCCGCTCGTCCGAAAGCGAAAATGGATATTGCATTTCCAGCCGATTTTCTGGCCTCGCTGGAGCGTCTTCGGCTGGTCGCGTTGAAAGCCATGGGTGGCGGATTGCGCGAAGGCCACCGGCTCGGCGCGTACAAAGGCGGGCAACTGGAATTTCACGGCCACCGCAACTACACACCCGGCGACGAGTTGCGCTACGTCGATTGGAACACATACGCGCGTTTGGGCAAGCCGTACGTAAAAGAGTTCGCACGCGAAGAGGCTGGCGTCGTCCACATCCTGCTCGACGCCACGACCTCGATGAGCTTGGGCGATCCGTCCAAATGGACGTTCGCGCGCCGCGTCGCCGCGCTCTTCGCGCATGTCGCCTATTCCAGCAAGGATGTGGTTTATCTTAATGTTTTTCGAACACGTTTGCCGCTGGCGCAATTCCCCTTGCGTGGCGTGAAAGGCGGAATCCGCCAGTGCATTGATTTCCTGGAAAAATGCAAACTTGAATCGCCCAATGACCCAGGCAACACTGTCCACGAGGGCTTGGCAGGCACTGTACCCCGCCCCACTCTTCTTTCGCAGGCCGTCTCCGATTTTCTGCGCGCCAGCCCCGCACGTGGGCGCGCGATTCTTATCAGCGACTTCTGGCAAAACGAACAAGAGGTTGTGGCATCGCTCTCTCGTTTGTCGTCGGCCGGCTTCGATATCTCCGGTATTCACGTGCTGGCGCCCGAAGAGCTGGAACCGGCCATCGAGGGTGAAATTCTAGCTCGTTCAGTCGAAGACGAAAGCGAAGTGAGTCTCTCCGCGACCGGTGATATGCGTGTGCGCTATCAGCGCGAATTGGAAAAACATCGCAACGCCGTGGAAGAAGCGTTCAAGCGCCGCGGCGGGCAGTATCTGTTCCAACGCTGCGACACGTCGATCGAGCGCGTTTTAATCTCAACGTTAAGACAACGGCGTTGGATGAGTTAAACGGATAATTTTGAATTTGAGTTATTTCCGTTGTTCAATTCAAAATTCAAAATTCAAAACTCAAAATTCAAAACTATTCCTTCAGCGCCGCCAGCGCGCTGGCTTGCGTTTCGTAGACTGGCAAAGTTTCGCGGATCTTGGTCATATTCTGCTGCATCGCACCGGTGAGGTTACAGAGCGCGAAGTTAGCGCCGGTTTCGCGAAGCCGGTCGCGGACACCGGCCAATTGCTTGAACGACCGCGGCGAAAGGTTGGGCACGCGGCCCAGGTCCATCAATACTGCTTTCATCTGGCAGTTGAGCAGCGTTTCGAGTTCGTTTTTAAGATAATCGGCGTCGTCGGCCCGTTCCGGCTGCACCACTGTCACCACCAGCACACTGCCATTGGGTTCCAGAATCAACAAACCGCCGGGAGAGTGCGTAGGCAACGCCGTGCCGTTGGTCCTCACTGCGTCCATTTCTCGCGTTACAAACTCTTCAGGGGTGGGCTTGATCGACGCAAATTGTACCGCGACCGTCTCCGTCACCCCGGCCGTCAGGAGCAACCGCAGCTCCATTACCCGGCTGCGAACAGAAGCAGGATCGTCAACGCCCGAACAGGACTCTTGAATGCGGCGCAGATCGGTGTAGGTCCCGACAAGAAGCTGCTCGTGCGCGCCGTTTCCATCAACCATGACCAACGACCAGCCCGACGTAAACGGTTCGCACTGACCCAACACCACTTCGTCGCGGGAATCGAATTCCGGATCTTTGGTTATAATGAGAATGCGCCGTCGCATCGGTTCAATCCGCATTAAAAATTCCACTACTCATTTTCGCGTTCCCAGCTCAACACCCATTGCCAGAGCAGTGAATCGTACCAGATTATAAGACAGACACACTAGCCTGAGCCAGAATCCTTGCAACATTAATCTTCCCCACACCCTCAAGCAATTTATACGCCACTTTGCAAGCTGGGAGTCTCGCCCGTCTTGAATCGCTGAATCTCGGAAGATCGTTCCGCCGCAGCCGTGCGAATGGATTCGATGGCGCTTTTTGGATCAGATGAACTCGGCTGCCGCGGCTGCTCTTGTTTGGGATTGTGTTGCGCTTTCGCATTCACATCTTCCCTACCTTGAACAGGTGGGGTTAGCGGTGTCGCTTCAAGTCTAAACAGCCGGGAAACCCATGCGCAAGCGTCAGAGGCGTCGCCTTCGCGCGAAGCTTCCTTAAGCGTCTCCAGCGGTCCATGCAGAATTCTTCCCTGCAACCGCTCCAGCGCCCGTTCGAGTTTCGCCAAAGTTTTCGGATCCAGGCCATCCGCGTGCGCGTGTTCCAGAATATCCTCACGCGTCGCATTTGCATGCTTAATCAGTTTGCGCGCGGTCTCGCCTGTGCCGTATTCTTGCAGCTCGCGCAGCACACAGCGCGCTTCTTCGGCCAGTTTCGGCCGCCAACGCTCGGCCACGGCTTCGCGTTCACGGCGGCCGTCTCGCGCAACGTCTTCCAGATCGTCGATATCGAAAAGGAATATATCCTCGTTCACGTCGGAGACGGCCGGATCGATGTTACGTGGAACGGAGATATCGATCAGGCACATCGCTCGCCCGCGGCGTCTGGCGACCGCGGCCTGAAGCTGTGCTGGACCAATGATATAGTGCGGCGCGGCCGCCGAAACCAACACGATATCGGCAAGCTCAAGCTGTTGGGCGAGATCCTGCATGCGGCATGGCTTGCCGCCCTCCCGTTGCGCAAATTCGGTGGCGCGTTCGGCGGTGCGGCTGGCGACCCACAGTTCTCCAACACCAGCGGACCGCAGCGCCCGCACGATGCCGGTCGCCATTTCGCCGGTGCCAATCAACAGAACCTTGCGGCCTTTGACTTCAAATACTTTGTTGGCGAGAGCAACGGCGGCGGAACTAACTGACGCTTGCACGCGACCAATACCGCCTTCCGCGCGCAGCTCCTTGGCCAGAAAGAACGAACGCTCGAAAATGCCGCGCAACATCGGCCCGCAGGCACCGTGTTCGGCCGCCACGCGGTAGGCCTCCCGCGATTGCCCGAGTATTTCGGTCTCGCCGAGAATCTGCGAATCGAGCGACGAGGCGACTTCGAAGATGTGGCGCGCCGCGTCACAGCCTTTCAACTGATAGAGCGACGCGCCGAATTCCTTTTCAGTCACCCGATGATGTTCGGCCAGGAACGCGCGAACTTCACCAGAGGCATCTGCCATGCCCGCGCGCGCCACCGATACAATTTCCACGCGATTGCACGTCGAAAGTATAATGGCCTCATGAAACCCGCGCGCGAGGATCCCCGACAGTGCGTGCGGCAAATCTTCGCGGCGAAACGCCAACCGCTCGCGCAACGCCACGGGGGCAGTGTGGTGGGACAACCCCACGACCAGTAGTGAATCGGTAAGGGAAGGAGTCATGAGCAACTCCCTCGGACCGCCGGCGTCCCGCCGGCACGGGCGCACAAGACATACGTCTTATCCGCGTTCGGCCGGCGGAACGCCGGCGTTCCATGCGTTATTGGATGCGACAGTGCAAACGTGACCAGCACCAAGCCTGCGCCGGCGAGCACGAACTTTGCGGCCGCACGGCCGTGCAACCATCGCGCAGCGCGACCGATGACCAGGATGCCAAAGATCAACCACGTCAACAGCGAGGACAGATATTTGGGCTCCGACCAGAATGCTTTATTCAAGCGGCCGGCCTGGATTGCGCCGGTGGCGATGGCGATACTGAATGCTGCCAGACCCAGCCAGGCACAGATGATCTCCAACCGCTCCAGGCGCTCCAGACTGGGCAGATCGTTGAAGATAGCGCCAAAGATCTTTCGCTTCAGCAAGCGCGCCTGCTCCAGGTAGAGCACGCTGGCACCGCAGGCCGTCAGGAACAGACCGTAACCCAAAAACGCTGTGATGATATGGATGGCAAACAAATGGCCGGCGGGAATTCCAAGGTCTTGCGACGTCTGGCTCGAAACCAGCGCCAAGACCATCAGCGCCACGACCAGCGGCAAGACGATCGCGCCCAGCGAGCGCGCCCCGGAAACAGCCAAAGCCAGGAGAAACGATACCGCCAGCGCCCACGCCAGTAATCCCCATATTTCAGAAGAGCTGTTGAAGAAATGCGTATCGGAATTAGCGCAACCCACGCCGATCGCGACCGTCTTGAACACAACACCCAAGCCCACGGCGGCGAATTGCGCTGAAGCCTTGCGCCAGGCCGCAAAGCGAAAACCCGCGATGGCCACGACAGCGCCAATCGCGAAACAGGCCAGTGAAAGGATGGATAGCGCGTCGGGAGTCACGGTAACTTTCCGGGTCAAAGGCCGGCATGCAGCGCGGCGGCAGGATTAAGTATAGAAGATTATACAGGAAACCGGAAAGAATTCACATTACTTCGGCTGGTCAAAAGGAAAAATTCGGACACTGCATATTCTTTTGCCTTTTTACATTTTACATTTTACATTTTACTTTCAGCGCTTGGATCTCCTCTGCTGCCTTCTTCCGCCTCTCGTCCCACGGTATAACGGTATGCCGATACCATCGCGCCGCAATTCTCCAGCCGGCGATTCCGGTTATCAGCGAAAGAGCAATCCAAATCCACGCGTAGCGCCGGTACGCGGCAAAAAGAAAAAACAGAACGCCGCCGAATCCCATCGCCATCGAAAGAGCTCCGCTCAACAACGCCCACGTTGGCAGTTTGGGCTGCTGGGTGAATTCATCATTCCACTGTATTTCGAGCTCTTGTAATCGCTCTGAATCCGAATCGAGGTTTATTGCCATGGTTGCCCTTAATTCAACAGCACGGCTTCCACGATAAGCCCCGGACCAAATCCAAGTATCACGCATGGCAATGGAATGCGACCGCACAACTCACGCAGACTATCGAGAATGAAAAGAACCGTCGGGGACGACATATTGCCGTAATTTGAAAGAATGTCGCGCGAATAGGACAGGGCCGTCTTTGGAAGGTGGAGCGACGTTTCGACTGCATCCAAAATGCGCGGTCCGCCCGGGTGCACGGCCCAACCCTTGATATCCGATATTGCCAGCCCTTTTTGACTGAGCCAGTTTTCCATCCATTTCGGGAGGTATTTTTCGATGATGCCGGGTACGCTGGGCGACAAAGTCATTTCGAAACCGTTATCGCCAATATGCCAGGTCATCGCATCGTCGGAGTCCGGCACGAGACAGGATCCCACCTCGGCGACCGCACCCAGAGTCGCTTGCGATTTGTTCGCACCACCCAATATTAACGCGGCCGCGCCATCGGCGAAAAGCGCATTGGCAACGGCTGAACCGGCATCACTTCCGTATTGCATATGCAGACTGCAGAGCTCGGCGGCGCACAACAACACGCGGGCCTGGGAATTCGAGTTCAAGATATGGTACGCCGCATGCATGCCATTCAGAGCCCCATGGCATCCCATGAATCCTACTTGCAGTCGCTGAACACTTGGTCGCAGATTCAGCTTTTTGGTAAGGGTAACATCCAGCCCAGGAGCAAAGAACCCTGTGCAGGTGACAACAATAACATGGCTGATCTCTTCCGGTGATGTGCGCGAATCCTCGAGAGCCCGATGGCAAGCTCTTGTTGCAAGAGGGACAACCTCTTTTACATAGCGTTGCATCCGCATTGCGGTGCCCGGTCCTCGATCCGCATCGTTATTGGGTGCTGGAAAAAAGGCCGGGGATGCGCTTGGAATATCAGCAGCGACAGTTGTGTACCGGTTCTCGATTCGCGTTCCTCTATAAAACAACTTTAGCGCGCGGCTATCGCGCTTATTTCCACAATATACCCCTGCAAGCGCCACGGCTTGCTCTTGCGTTAATGTATGAGCCGGAATCGAAAGACCAATTCCAAGAATGTTTGCGTTCATTTCGATCTTTTCCCAGCTGTCATAATACCATTGGCAATCGACGATGAATTGAAATATTCCAGCAGAGGCCGCGCCAGCCACGGTGTGGATGAAAGTAACGATAAAAGCGCCCGGGACAACGTTTCACTACGAATGAGAGCGGCAATGACCGCACACGCACGCTGTTTTTTCTGAATATGTTTCAGGTGAACTTCCATCCACAACTTTTCGAGCACGCCGTGGGGCTGCGACTCAGCCTCTGTTGTCATTCGCGCCGCCAGAAAGCCGGAGGCGATGGCCCATGCAATGCCCTCACCGGTGAACGGCTCGACATATCCAGCCGCGTCGCCCAGGACTAATAGACGCGGTGCGGCGACGGATGCCCGCTTTTGGGAAAGAAAAGAAGTTCCCCGCCAATGGAGCAAGTCACTGCGCGGTATTACCGGAAGTCTGGCCTGCGACAACACGTTCGCAACTGCATTCCCAACACCGCCGGCTTTACCTATGTAGACAGGATCGAATGCCGCGGCGACGTTTAAGCGCCCGTCTTCAAGTCTAACGATTCCGACGTAGCCGTGCTTTGACATTGCCATGTACACGGTACGACTCTCATACGGGAGGGAGCTGACACTACAGGCAGCACCCACCCCTATGCGTGAGTGAGAATTGACGGCAACGCGAAGACCGGGTTCCGACTCCAGGAAGGCGCTGTTCAATCCCGTCGCGGCGAGAACGAGTTGACCGCGCAATGTCGGCCGGTCTTCGTTCGATTGGACTTCCACACACCGGGATTCCTTTTCCAAATGGGTCGAACGTACCGTGACTTCAGGAACGAAGCAGGCTCCAGCGTCGATCGCGCGATCGACCATTGATGTATCGAGCGCCTCCCGCGACATAACCAACGTATTGGATAGTGGAAGGTTCCCGCTATATGCGCCAACATGCAGGCGCAGTTCGGTTAACGACTGGACGCCAGCCGTACCAAGGACATCAGCCATCCCCGACTCACGAAGCAAGCGAATAGCTGAGCCGTTAAGACAACAGCCACAAACTTTGGTCCGCGGAAACCGTTTCTTATCCAATAAAAGCACACTGCGTCCGGAAGATGCGAGGATGCGGGCGGCTGTGGAACCTGCTGGGCCGGCGCCGAGTACGATAATGTCCCAGACTCGATGGCCAACGTCTCGTAAGCTGCTTGTCTTCATGGCCGTGTCCAGCAAAGCAACATGCGGAACGGCCAGCAGCGGCGTATCTCGACGCCACTCATGCCTGCCTGCACGGCCATGCGTTTCATTTCGTCTCGCGTATAGGCGGCATGAACCGACCGCGGCCCGTCGACGCGAACAATGTTGGAATTCGAAAGCACGCGAGTGGCCACGTGCGTAAGGAAAAGTCCGGGTACGCTCCTAATCAAATCGCTAACCAACGCGAGGTTCGCGTGGCTCATCTTGGAAAGGACGAGGATGACCTCGGCCGGATCCAGATGATGCAGAAACAGCGAACTGATTACTACATCGAAATGCGTGGGAATCTCCTCGCTCACAACGTCCAACTTGAAGAAGTCTACACGGTTGCCCAGCCGAACGGATTGTCTATTCGCGAATTGCAGGGCCACATCGCTTCTATCGCATCCAGAGAAGGAAATATCGGCGCCATGGCGTTTTGCCAGCGAACAGAGCGCAATCGGCACATCTCCGCCGCCGGTTGCGAGATCAAGTACGCTGACGACGCGCCCTGCCTTTCTGGAGAACGCAAGAATGGGCGGCCACAATGTTTGCGCCGTGAAGCTGACCCTGTTAACGCGCGAAAGTCCGCGCAGCGCTTCTTCATGAAGTTCTCTATTAAGAGCACCGTCGTCCATGAGTTCAGGTTCACGTAGTCGACGCATGATATGCTATTCCATCCATGTTAAGTCGCGAATTGCGGTCACGAAGCTCAATCCACGCATAATAACTCGGCCTGTGCCAGAACCGTCTTCGTCGACACCATCGCCCTTACGAGTCAATAATATTCGGTAAGTCCCGCGTCCCATGAAGTACCCGGACGATCTCTATACCGTCGAAAGCCTTCGCCGTTCGGTAGAAGATAATGTATTGCCCAACCGCCAAGCCGCGCAAACTTGGACAAAGCTCGTCGCGCCGGTTTCCCATGAGCGGAAACTCCACAAGACGGCTGAATTTGTCATGAAATTTGAGCCACAACTCATCGGCGGCGTCTGGATTGTCAGTGGATATGTACTCAAAAATTTCGTTTAGATCGTTCTCGGCTCGCCGCGAGACGCGATACGCGCTCATGTTTGCTTGCCTTTGCATGCGCGAATATTTTGGCGGAGGCGTTCCATTGCTACTTCACCGTCGACGTATTCACCCCGATCCAACTGTTCGATCCCGACCGCGATCTCTTTGCGTAGTTCCTCGATGCGGCTGGTTCGCATGGCTTCCCGCTCTTTGAACAGCCGCAGGGCATCGGCAATGAGCTCGCTTGGAGAATGATACGATCCGCTCTTTACGCGGTCGTTCACAAAGCTTTCGAGTTCTGCTGAAAGAGAGACATTCATATTTTAAGTTCCGCGCCAGTCTCCTGAATAGATAAGGTAACAACATGTACCGGAATTGTCAAAAAATTAAGATGCTTTACTCGTCGCTTGCAAACACAATCGTAATTATTGCATCTTTGGGTTGGCCGCGTACACTCGATGCAGGTGAGGGGTGATCGGAGCGCTGAATGAAAACAAAAGAAATGAAAAAGCTCCGAACCGGTCCGTTCCGCTCGGAGAAGGCGGTCGAGCCGATCGCAAACTGGAAGAATTGTTGGGCAAAGGGAGAACCCTTTGGGCCAGCGATGAGGAATTGGATGCTTTCCTCGCGGATGTCCGTAGGCGCCGGCAGGAGGGCTTGCGTCTTTGGCGGAAATAATTCTCGACACGAATATCGTTTCGTATTTCTTACGTGAACATTCCCTCGCAAAACAATATCGAACGATGATCGAAAATCATGTCCCCAGCGTCTCGTTTATGACCGTCGCAGAACTTTACGAGGGCGGCTACCGAGCGCGCTGGAACGATGAGCGCTGGGACGAACTCGAGATTACATTATTGCGATAAGCAATTCTGGAATCGACTCCAGACCTCTGTCGGATGTGGGGAATCTCAGTGGACGTCATGATCATATGAGATGTAAATATGTCTCGTTAGGCATGCGGAAGGCAATGAGCGAGAAACTGGAATGGGAAAGACCAAGCCTGGCTGCCTAATTCCATGTTTAAAACCACTCGAAATCGGCGAACCGCCAACATGTATGCGCCTGAAGGAAAAGCTTGAAGGTGCTTTGACTTTGCTGAAAAATCTTTTGAATGAGCATAAACAGGATATACAGAATCTGATCTGTTCAGGTAATTCTGATTGGGCGTTACAGTTAAAGAGATTTAAAATATACATGCCGCCGAGTCATGGGACGGTGATTACGGCAAAGCACATCGATTTGAATGAATTAATAAATCAATGTTCGAATCTCCGACGAATGTGCGACGCATTAAAATGGTTTTCCGAAAACTTCAAGGACGCCGTCGTTGTGGTCTGCCATCCCACACAAACCGACAATCCAAAAGACAATGACTTGGTTTTGACGAACGAAGGAATATGGATTCACGTTGAGGTCACAGATACCTGTGGAAGTGCGTATAAGAGGAAGCTGAAAAAATGATTAAAAAGTTATTGAGCGATAAAAAGCCTAAAGATGAAAAGCACGAATTCTATGTAGTAGTTCCCTTCAAAATCAAAGCGCTTCCACTGCAAGCAGAAGAAGCATTTGTGATTTCGGACGGAGATTATCCAACTTGGCTGGTTAAGGTGACTGCAAGCGGTAAAACCGTTGCCCCGAAGCCCACCCCCGTTGAGCCGAAGGACTGACCCTAGTCCTTATCTTTCTAACCATTTCCCATCCCGCCCCTCTTCGCGCCCTCGTCATTTTACTGATTCGGCCTTTGCACGGTGAGCGAGGACCGCAGATGCCGCGGATTGCAATTACCGCTGAAATTCCATCGCTTCGCTGGACGAAATTGCTCTTCTCAATAGATTGACGCCTAAACTCAATCGTTGTTCATTGCTACTGATTCCAAAAGCCACGGAAAAGGAGTTTCTCCCATGCCGGCGACCATAAAGAAAAGCGCGGAGCTGACCCTCAAAGACCGTCTTTCTCGTTTAACGTTTATCCAAGCCTGTAAGATTTTAGGCAGCGAAGGCAAGCGCTGGCTTACTCAGGGCGGCAAATTCGAAATCATCCTCAACGAACACGTTTTCCTGGGCAATGACCTTTTTCGTCTGACGCTGCCCGACGCCATCGTCACCATCACGCTGATGGCGTCCGCGCGCGACCGGTTGCACTGGAATTGCACGGCCTGTTCGCAACTTTGCGAGCACGTCGGCGCCGCGTTTTCGTTGATCCTGGAAGATAAAATGGCCTTGGGCCTGGCCGCTCCTCCGCCGGAACGCAAGCCAGTCGAGAGTCTCAACGAAGATGAATTGGTTCACGTTGCCATCGAGGAGCGGCGCGAACGGGCGAAAACTGAAGGGATGAAGCTGCGCGCCGTAAACGGACACGGTCCATGGACAGATTACACGCTTACGAGCACGTCCTCCGGCAAGTCGTATCGCGTTGCGCTACGTGGTTTTCAACGCGGTGATTCTTACTGTTCGTGTCCCGACTACCGCAAGAACACGCTGGGGACGTGCAAGCACATCCTGTACTCGCTGAACCGGGTAAAGCGCATGTTTCCGCCAGCCCAGTACAATCAGCGCTATGTTCGGAAAAACATATCCGTCAATCTTCGATATGGAGAGCAGACCGAGCTGCGGCTGTTGCTACCAGAAAACCTGGATGCAAAATCCGAGGCCATTGTCGCTCCCCTTCGGGATCGCGCGATCGCTGACCCGCACGATCTGTTAAAACGCCTTCGGGAACTGGAAGCCCTGGGACGCGACGTTCATATTTATCCGGATGCCGAAGAATACATCCAGCAGCGTCTTCTGTTGGAGAAACTTCAGCAGACTTCGCGGGCGATCAGAAAGGATGTCCGGAACCATCCTCTTCGAAAGGAACTACTGAAGACGGAGTTGTTGCCGTACCAATTGGATGGCATCGCATTCGCCGTGGGAGCCGGGCGCGCGGTGCTGGCCGACGACATGGGACTGGGGAAGACCATTCAAGGGATCGGAGTGGCGGAATTGCTCGCGCGCGAAGCAGGGATTTCCCGAGTCCTGGTTGTTTGCCCGGCTTCGTTGAAGTCGCAATGGCGGCTCGAAATTCAGCGCTTTTCGAATCGCGAGTGCCAGCTCGTCTTCGGCGGCATGAAAGAGCGCGTTCACCAGTATGAGAAGGGAACCTTCTTCACGGTTTGTAATTACGAGCAGGTGTTGCGCGACATCATGGCGATCGAGCGGGTCAAATGGGATTTGATTATCCTGGACGAAGGCCAGCGTATCAAGAATTGGGAGGCCAAGACCACTCGCGTGATGAAAGGTCTGCGCTCGCCCTTTGCGTTGGTGCTTTCGGGCACGCCGCTGGAAAACAGGCTCGACGAACTCTTTTCGGTGGTTGAATTTATTGACGAGCGGCGCCTGGGTCCAGCCTTCCGCTTTTACAACCGCCATCGCGTTGCCGACGAAAAGGGCAAGGTTCTAGGCTACAAAAATCTGGACGAACTTCGGGAAAAACTCAAGCCGGTTCTTTTGCGCCGGACACGCGCATCGGTGATGCAGGATTTGCCCCCGCGGACGACGGAAATCATCCGCATCGAACCGACGGAAGAACAGTTGAATCTTCACGGCGAACACATGCGCATCGTCAGTTCCATCGTCAAGAAAAAGTACATCAGCGAAATGGACCTGCTGCGCCTGCAGAAGGCGCTTCTGATGTGCCGGATGGCCGCGGACAGCACCTTTCTCCTCGACAAGAAACCGCCAGGCTACTCATCCAAGCTGGAAGAATTGGACGAGCGGCTTGAATCGCTGTTTCAGGAAAAGGGCCGCAAGATCGTGCTGTTTTCAGAATGGACCACCATGTTGAATCTGATCGAGAAGATACTGAACAGGCGGAAGCTTCAATTCGTGCGTCTCGACGGTTCGGTGCCCCAAACCAAACGGCACCAATTGGTCCACGAATTCCAGAACAATCCAAAGTGCCAGTTGTTCATCACCACCAACGCGGGTTCGACGGGATTGAACCTGCAAGCGGCCAATACGGTTATCAACGTGGACCTCCCCTGGAATCCCGCCATTCTGGAACAACGCATCGCCCGCGCCCACCGCATGGGCCAGAAAAATCCGGTGCAGGTGTACGTGCTGGTCACCGAACGAACCATTGAGGAAAATCTGCTGGCTACCCTGGCCGCCAAACACGAATTGGCCTTGGCGGCCCTCGACCCAGACTCCGATGTCAGCGCCGTCGATATGGTCAGTGGAATTGAGGATCTGAAGCGAAGAATGGAATTGTTGTTGGGAGCCAGACCGCCGGCCCCCGTGGATGCAAGCAATAAGGAGAACGTGGAGGAGACGACTCGTTTAGCGGAGCGTCGCAACCGGATCTCATCGGCAGGCGGCCAGTTGTTGAGTTCGGCATTTACATTCTTAAATGAACTTCTCCCGCAAAAGGAAGAAACCGAAGAAGCAAAGCGGCTGGCGGCGCAACTTAAATCTCGTTTTGACGAATGTTTGGCGCGCGATGAACAAGGCCAGGTAAAATTGACGGTCACGTTGCCCGATGAGAACTCTCTTGACGGGCTGGTTCAATCGCTAGCCCGTTTGCTGGCTGCGAACGGTAACGAGGATTTACGTCAGGCGCGTCTCGGATGATGTGTGTTCCACCTTTATGGCATGCTCCAAATTATGGACAGCAGCGTTTACTCTCACCTCGCCGAAGCTGTCCGATGGCTGCGCACGGACGCGATCGAGTGGTGCCGCGGACGAAATTGGCTGGTCCGCATTCCTGTCTGGCTGCTGCTAGTGTACATCGGCGTCATTCAGGCAATCGATCCGCAAGCTTGGACGATCTTTTCGGGCATTAATCTGCCGATTCACGAAGGCGGCCACTTGCTCTTTCGCATGTTGGGCTGGGAATTCCTGCACGTCGCCGGTGGTACTCTGTTGCAACTCTTCGCTCCGGCCGCCTCGGCGCTGATGTTCTTCCGACAGCGCGACTATTTTGCGATCGCTTTTTGTTTTGCCTGGCTGAGCACCAATCTGATGGGCACCGGGGTTTATATGGCCGATGCGCGAGCCTTGCAGTTGCCGCTGATTTCTGCCGAGGGTGGCGGCGAATTCATTATTCACGATTGGGAGTATCTCTTCGGACACCTCGGCCTTCTGCCCTACTGCGAAGCGATCGGATGGCTGACGCGGCAGGCTGGAAATTTATCCATGTTGGCCGGCGTAGCCTTGAGCGCATGGCTGTTGTTTCAAATGTACGCTGGATCCCGTGTGCGACAATAGCCTGCCGGCACGGCATATAGGTACAACCAGCGCACATGTTCTTGCCTGCGATCATCCAATCCGCAATCGACTCCTCTTGCTCCCACCGAAACTTCTGGTAGCGTTGCGGTCTGGGAAAAGGTTTCTGGTGTCCAATACAATTCGAGTGGAGCTAAATCTTGAATGCATTGCATGAACGAACATTGGTTGTCATCAAACCGGATGGGGTCGCGCGCGGGCTGATCGGCGAGATTCTGACGCGATTTGAAAAGAAAGGACTGAGCCTGATCGGTTTGAAGCTGATCAATGTCGACGGCGCGACGGCGGAGAAACATTACGCCGAGCATGCGGCCAAACCGTTCTTCCCCAGCCTACTGCAATTCATCTCCAGCGGACCGGTGGCCGTCTTTTGTCTGGAAGGCAATGGCGCGATCGGCGTGGTTCGAGGTTTGGTTGGTCCGACATCCGGATTGAAAGCGCCCGGTGGAACAATTCGAGGCGACCTGGCGCTCTCCGCTCAGAACAATCTGATTCACGCCTCAGATTCGCCCGAATCGGCCGAACGGGAGCTGGCGCTGTGGTTCAAGCCCGGCGAGTTGCTGCCGCACGGCAAAGGAACTGGAATTTCCGCGCGCGATTGGGTGTACAGCGCGGAAGAACGGACAAAGAAGGACTGAGGTTATCAGGACTGAGGACTGAGTTGCTGTGGAGTTTTTTCGTTACTCAGTCCTCAGTCCTTTAACCTCAATTCTGGCTTCAAGGAGGTGCGCCATGAACACAAAAAACGTCATCTGCGCAACATTACTAGCTTCAGGACTGTTCACCGGCGCTCTGATAGCCGCCGATCAGGTTTTCATGAAGAACGGCGACGAAATGGAGGGCACGGTTACTGAGGACAATGGCAATACAGTCGTGCTGACGACGTTATCCGGCACGTCACGATCGTTCCGCAAAACGGATGTCGACACGATCATTTATGGAAAGAAAGCGGCGCCAGCACCCACTCCCGCTCCGATTCAAGTGGAACCGGCTCCGGCGGCTCCGGTCGCGACTTCTGCTCAGCCGGCGACACCCGCTCAGCCCGCCCCGGCAACTGCCATGGGTACCTTACCGGCTCAACCTGCTGCGCCGCCAAACATCCCGCCTGTTCAACCCGCTCAACCTGCTTTAGGAGTAGGCGTAACCAAGACGGGCGAAGCACAACAGCCGGTCGCCGCCGATGCGAATCCCAACCCCGCCGCTCCTGCTGGCGACAGCAAGAAGCCTGAAGACGAGGAAAAAGCCTGGAAGGCTTGGACGCCACCGCCAGACCTGGCGAGTTTCCCCGATCATGCCAAGCGCATGGAAAAGGAAAAAGAAGCGCGCTTCATGGCGGCGTTGCCCCAACTGGGCACACGCGATAATCCCAGTGTGGTTGACAGCGCCAAGACCGAAATTCTTGGAATGGGCAAGGCCGTTCTACCCTACGTAGTCGCCGGCCTTCAGCATGCCAATGTCGAAACGCGCACCCAGTGCATGAAAATGCTGGGACAAATCGAAGGCAACAAGAACGCAACCAAGCAGGCGATCGAGGTTTTTTACGCGGCGATGCCCACTGACGGTAAAGCGGCATGGTATCAGGTCCCGTTCATTGACGCGATCAAGGAAACGCTACCGATCGTCACTGGACAAAGCTTTATAACAGTACAGGGCCGGGATGCGTTGGTGCAGGAGGGTCTCAAACAATACATCGATTGGTACAACGCGAACTTCATGCAGCTTCCGCCTCAGTTAGGCGAGAAGAAAATCGATAAAACCGACCCCGATTACGTGAAAAAAATCACCGAAGCCCGCAAACTCAAGCTCGATAAGCGCGAGTGGCCGGCCCCACCGGCGCCGTCCGATCTTCAAACGACCGACAACAAAGACAACGACCGCCCACCGCTGAACGAATCGACAACC